>ENA-ORTY01000876-ORTY01000876.1-human-gut-metagenome-genome-assembly--contig:-NODE-876-length-37029-cov-8.336885_pt1 | contig 37029 bp, 31 predicted proteins | sample MGYA00241917_ERZ509198 | MGnify/ENA primary metagenome ERZ509198 (study PRJEB26280, sample SAMEA2338857) | human gut metagenome | biome: human gut; feature: human-associated habitat; material: faeces...
GCGGCCGGTTTTGAGGCTCGATGATTACGCGGCGACGGTGGAACAATGCAGGCGGCTCATCCAGCGCGACGCGCAGGGGCTGCTGACGCTGGGGATGAAGCCGGACTGGGTCGGCGTCGGCGGGACGATGACCACGCTGGGCGCGATGCAGTGCGCTGTTCCGCTCTTTGACGCGGCGCGCTGCGAGGGCATGCGGATGGATTTTGAAACGGTCGCGGGCTGGGGCAGGCGGCTTGCGCGCATGAGCATGGCCGAGCGGCGGCAGGTGCCGGGGCTGATGGCGCACCGCGCGGACATCATTCCCAGCGGCGTGGCGATTCTGGAAGCCGCGATGCGCGAATTTGGCATGGACTCGATCCGCCTTTCCGCGCACGGCAACATGGACGGCTATCTGAAGAAAAAATTTCAAAAAAAGGATTGACAGAAGCCGAAAAATTGTGTATAATGATCCTCGTCGTCAGAACGACGGCGCTTCACATCGCGGGATGGAGCAGTCTGGCAGCTCGTCGGGCTCATAACCCGAAGGTCGTAGGTTCAAATCCTACTCCCGCAACCATATGGCGGCATAGCTCAGCTGGCCAGAGCATTCGGTTCATACCCGAAGTGTCATGTGTTCGAATCACATTGCCGCTACCAGAAAATCCAGTCAAGGTGCTCACTTGGCTGGATTATTTTTATGCAGTTTTACCATAAGATTGTCTTATTCATGTCAAAGTGCCGAAATTTTGGGATTTCGGCACTTTTTTTGTCACATCTTCAATAAAATAACGACTGTTTAATCCTTGTGTGGATTGAGTTTTTGGAGGCTTTGCGCTGTCACATGCCGTGCCACAAACGGTTAAAGAAGGGTCAGCAGCCTGCGGGCATTTTCCAAGTCTTCTTCCTGCGTGTGGATGTACACATTCTGCATGGTTTTCAAATCTGCCCAGCCGCCCATGCTTTGCAGCGTTTTTTCCGATACGCCTGCGCGATAGGCGCGTGTGGCGAAGGTATGCCGGAAGCAATGCGGCGTTTTGCCGTAGACGTTGATTGCTGCGCAAACGCGCTCCCACAGGCGGCGATTTGCCTGAAAGGTGAGTGGCTGATGCGTATCATCGCGCATGTGCAGCAGATAAGCGTCGGGATCGTGCATTTCCTCCGGCGTGAGCGCGAGAACGTCCCACAGCTTGGGAAGCATCAGCATGTGGCGAAAGCCCGCTTCCGTTTTCGGATCGCCGATGATGGTTTTCGCTTTGGCATAGGTGACGCTGCGCTCGATACGGATCAGCATTTTATGCGGATCAATGTCCTTCATGCGGATGCCGCGGATATCCTCGCTGCGTGCCGGGCAGTAGAGCAGCAGCGCCACATAGCGGCGGTCAAGCAGCTTGGGTATATCCGGCAAATGCGCCTCGATGTCTTCGGCTTCCTTTGTGGTCAGCGGGAGACGTGTGCTCTTTTTCTTGGAGGGGTTGCGCAGCCGCTTGGATTTGGATGGATTGCTGGGAATCAGCCCATCTTCAAAGGCGACGTCAAGCACCATGCGGACGACCAGCCAGATTTCGTCAATCGTCTTCTTGGAGAGGGATTCTTTGCTGTTGAGAAAGAGCTGCACGTCGTCGATGGAGATATCCCGCACATCCATTTCGCCGAAATATGGCAGAACGTGGCGTTTGAGATAGCTTTCATAGCCGGTCAACGTGGTTTCGCGAACCTTGCCGACTTTGTAGAGCGTAAACCAACGCTCGGCAATATCCGAAAAGCGTGTACTTAATCCGTCTTTGCGATGCTGCCCGTTTTCATCCGGCGGAACGACAACGCCCTCCGTGATGGCGTGGGACAGATATGATTGAAAGAGTTCCTGTTGCGTTGAGCCGGTCAGCCAGAATACCTTTCCGTTGATGACCGCTCGTTGTTTGAGCTTTGCAGACATATCCGGTTCTCCTTGTCCAGACATGTCTGACGGGGCAGGTGTGAGGTTGTCAAGGATCGTGGATTCCACGCCCATTGTAGCATGGTTTTGGGGCGGCGTGAAGCCCTGAATCGTTGTCATGGGACTCCTTTCATAAAAAAACAATTCAAGTGGCGAAGTGGCAGGCTAAAAGGGCTTAGAGCCGCTTTGCCACTTGAGAAAAAGGGCTAAGAGAGCAGACTCACCATCCACTGTGTTCCGTCGCGGACGACGTACAGCTTGGATGCGAGGTTTCGTTTGGCGGAACGGACGGTACGCGGGGAAATGCCCTGCTCCTGCGCGGCTTTGTCGATGACGCTGCTGGGACAGACGCGCCCGTTTTCAAGCAGGGAGAGAATGAGCTTTTCGGCACGCTCAACCTTTGTGGGCGTGTGTTCCGAGCCGGAAAGCAGCTCGTCGGCGGTGAGCTGATATTCGCCGAGCCAGCGAAAACCGTCCGCATCGCCGAGCGAGAAAGCCAATGACTTGCCCGGAGGTGCCAGCGAGCTTTTCTCATGCGTCAGCACCCGCGTGGTGGGGTCGTCCCTGACCTTGCCGATGAACAGGAGACTGCGCACGGCGGCAGTCATGTCGATGGAACCAAGCCCGCGATAGGTGCTTTGTGAGCCGGACGCTTTGTTGAGATGACCGATCATCAAAATAGCGCAGTCGTAGGCTTCGGCAATTTTACCCAGTGCGCGGAAGATCGGGCGCACTTCGTTGGCGCGGTTCATATCGACCTGAACGCCCAGAAACGCCTGAATCGGGTCGATAATCAACAGCTTGGCTTGATTTTCGCGAATGGCACGCTCAATGCGTTTGTCTGTCAAGGTGAGCATGGATTCGCGGTCGTCAATGACCAACACGCGGTCAAGGTCGGCACCTGCTTCGATTAAGCGGGGCTTGACGGTATCGCCGAGACCGTCCTCCGCCGTCTGATAGATCACGTTGAAGGGTTCAAGCAGCTCACCGTTTGGAAGCTGTTGACGGTTGGTGCAGGCGGCTGCGAGATACATGGCGAAATAGGTCTTGCCCTCGCCGGGATTGCCTTGCAGGATGGTCAGTTTGCCGAAGGGAATGTATGGATACCAGAGCCAGTGAACGGCGGTTTGTTGTACGTCGCTCATGCGGATCATGGGAACGGAGTCGGGCATGGGAACCTCCTTATCTGGATATTTCGGGATGATGTCGTTCTTCTCGTTCACGAAGCAGAAGATCAACATTGTGCTGCACTTGTGAGAGCTTCAGCAGCTCGTCGCGCAGAGGAATCAGGCGCGGGGCTTGTTCGGCGTAACTTTGCCGAAGGGTTTCCAGTTCTTCTTTCCAAACCTTGTCTGTCGGCGGTTTGTCGCCCAGTTTTTCTTTGAGAATGCGGCGAGCGGCATAGAACAATCGGAGTTCGCCGTCATGTTCCTGTGCGTAAGCGTCTCGCCGGCTTTTCCAGTGAATCGCGTTCAGGTTTTCATAAATCGGCTTATTCTTGGCGTAGATGTCTGCCTGACGAATGAGCATTTCCAATTCGCGGATTCGGGAAGAAGTGGAATGAAGCGCATCGCTCAACTGATGAAAGGCAGAACGGGTTTGGGAGAGCCGGGCGGAAAGGTCTTCAAGGGTGAAAAGTTGATGGGCTTGCAGAAAATTGACGGTTTCGGCAAATTGCTTGAGGTCGCGGACTTTTCCTTTTTGACTCCATGCCTGAGCATAGCGCTGCTGCTGTGCTTCGCTGACCAATTCCCAAAGCGTGGGCGTTTTAGAGGCTTCCGGCTCGGAGCGGAGAGTGTTGATCCATTCGGTCAGCTTCTCGATCTGTGCCTTTAACGCGCGTGTCAGCTTGTTTGTGGAGCGAATCCAGCGGTTCAACTCACCCTTTTCTGTGCGGATGCCCTTCTGCTCCAGCTTGCGAACGTTGGGTCCCTCGTGAACGGTTGGAATTTGTTCGACGCTTTGCCGCGCATAAGAGCGGTGGTCGATGCGCGAAGGAATTCCCTTTTCTTCAAACTTGGCATTGACGGCGTTGCACCATGCGGTGCGCCACAATTCGAGCCTTTCGGGAGAATGCCAATCGGTGGTATGGACGGCATTGAAACGGTAGCGACCGTCTGAACCGCGGATGCGGTTTCCGCTGGCATCCAGCACATATTCGCGACGCTGCTTGGGCGCAAAACTGCCGTCAGGATTCAATGGACGCATGGTGGTCATGACGTGCATGTGGGGATTGGGAATGCCGCCGGTCTTGTCGGGAGAATGAATGGCAAGGTCGGCGATCATTCCGCGATCCACAAATTCCTTTTGCACGAAAGCGCGAGCCAGCTCGATATTCTCGTTCAGTGAAAGTTTGTTTTGCAGCGCGATGTCAAAACTATATGCGAGCTGCGCTTTGGGATGGCGTTCAGCGGCTTCTACGGCGTTCCAGAGCGTTGCTCGGTTACGGAAGCACTCCGGAGCATGAGCGGGCAACAGAATTTCCGTATGGAGAACGCCGCCCTTGCGCGTGTAGTCGCTGATTTCGTCATAAAATTCGCTGTACAGGCGTTCGCCCGCGCGATATGCTGCGGCGGCAAGGGCACTCTGTCCCGCGCTTCGCTTGATTTGAGAAACGGAGAAATGATACAGCGCCATCAGCTTTGTTCAAACGATGAAATACCACGCGGATCATGCGCAATTTGGTTTTCATCGGCGAAGGCAAAGCGGATGTTTTCGATATCATCCTCATTATCTTCGAGTGTCATATCCAAGAGAATGTCCTGCACTGCGGAAAGCGCAAAGATGCGTTCCATGACGCGGTAAAAATCGGCTTTATTCAATGCGGCAATCTGCGGGCAGAGGGCTTCAATCGCACCGCCCATGTTGCAAAGATGATGGGTACGCTTTTTCCGTGCGCCTTCGCTTAGATAGCGTTCGCGGTTTTGGAGACGCTGGCTGCGATGCTCGGCTTGCGCTTTTTCCTGCTCAAGATTACGTAGCTTTTGATTCGGTTCGATGTGGGAAGATGGCGTTTTGTTCATGGCGTGTGGATTCCTTTCTGAAAAAACGAATGAGAAAAACGGCTGCGGAAGGATTCAAAAACTTTGCGGCAGACGGGATCTGCTTGCAGATCGTGGCTGATGCAAAGTACGCGGGGGATAGGCGCAGAGCGCCGCAAGAGGGGGCAGCCCTCTTGGACGCAGCAACGCTGCGCAAAGTCTCTTGCATTGCGGGAGCAGGGTAAAGAGGAAAACTGCGCGTAAAGCACGAAGATACATCCGAAGAATGTATAGAAGTGCGCCCTTCCGTTCCGTCGGGTTCTGTCGATCGACGAGCAGATCATATCACAAAAGCAAGAAAAATAACAGATGATTCCTAAACGATGGATAAATTCGCGAAATCGCAAAAAATCCACGCTCTTGAAGCGGTTATCCAAATTGAAAAATGTGAAAAAACGATGGGGAGAAAAAGCGATGCTTGAGACGATGCCGATTTCTGAAAAATTAAAGATGCTGCGGGACAGACGCGGGCTTACGCTGGACGAGATGGCGGAACGGACTGGGCTTTCACGTTCGGCGTTGAGCAATTATGAGACGAACGAAAGCAAAGAGGTCAGCCAATTTGCGCTGGTCGCGTTGGCGAAATTCTATGGCGTTTCAACGGATTATCTGCTGGGGCTGTCAGCACTCGAAAACCCGATGCAGGGAGATATCCATGATTTGAACATCAGCAGCGAGATGGCAGAGCTGCTCAAAAGCGGAAAGATCAACAACCGATTGCTTTGCGAAATGGCGACGCATCCGGATTTTCCGAAATTACTGATGGATATGGAAATCATGGTGGACGGCGAAGCGAGAAACGCGATTCGGGCGATTGATATGCTGTTTGAAGCCGTCCGCATGAAAATTATCAAGGAGACGAATATCAGTGAGGATTCAAATGCCCAGATCCTGACGTTTAAGGAAGCGCAGATTGACGAGGACGAGTATTTTGAAATGAAAATCAAAAACGATCTGCGACCAATCCTGCGCTTCCTGCGGGACAAGTACGCCGAAAGAAGCGAAGGGAGTCGGCAACTTGAAGAAATCGAGAAATACGTTCAGCAGCTGATTCGGGAAGCGGACATTGTCCGCGAACAGAAAGAACAGAATGTGCCAGACGATGAAATCTGGATTGACCGAACGATTGCCATGCTGATGGCAAAATGGAAAATCAAGTGGAATAAACTGACGGAAGTGCAGCAACGCTCGTTCAAAGAGGTGCTGATGCAGTCGGAATTGAGGAAGGAGCAGCTGCCAAAAAGAGGATGAGGGGAAGGAAAAGGTAGATTAACGATCAGCAAATCAAAAAAAGGATTTTCAAACGCGTTTGTTTTGTTGTGTGATAGGGTATTACGTCATTCATCAAGCAGACAGCCGAATATTGAGAGGTCGAGTTCTTGGAATATTTCTGCAAATGCTTAGAATAATTGATTGAGTAGATCGAGGGTCTATGTTATAATCAATGTAATTGGCGCAGAGACACATGATTTATACATAAACAAGGAGCTTTGCCATGGGGATCAGCTACAAAAAGCTTTGGGTTATGCTTATCCAGAAGGATATAACCAAATCCCAACTGAGAACGGATATTGGTCTATCGGCAGGAACGATGAGCAAGCTCAACAAAGGGGAAGAGGTCGCCCTTTCTGTTTTGCTTCGGATTTGCGATTATTTGGAATGTGACATTGGAGATATTTGTGCGGCTGTGCGGAGAAAAGGCGATTGAGTTCGCTTTTCGTGCAGCACTTATGCTACAAACGCAAATGAGGTGATGAAATGCAGATCATCGACAACATAAACAAGACGGTCAAGGAAGACCTGCAAGAAAGCATTCGCAGGGGAAGTAAAATGTCCGTGGCTGCGGCATGTTTCTCCATGTACGCGTATCAGGAATTAAAAAAGCAGCTGGAGCTGGTGGATGAATTCAGCTTTATTTTCACGTCGCCCACTTTTGTCAAGGAGCGTGCAGAGAAGGAAAAGCGCGAGTTTTACATTCCGCGCCTGAACCGCGAAAGCAGCCTGTACGGAACGGAGTTTGAAATCAAACTGCGCAACGAAATGACACAGCGTGCCATTGCAAGAGAATGCGCTGACTGGATTCGCAGGAAGGCTATAAACTGATGACCGATCAGCGGGCAAAGTCCTGATTATGGGACACATATGGTTGTAAAATAGAAGTAGTCTGGGGCTATTTAAAGAAAAAGTGAGGTAAACGGCAAATGGCTGATAAGCAAATTATTGATGCAATGTGGGACGATTCGCCTGTCGATGTTTCCACCGAAGTAAACTTTATCTGGTCCATCGCAAATAAACTGCGTGGACCGTACCGCAGCGACAAGTATAAGGATGTCATTATTCCAATGACCATCATCCGTCGCTTTGAGTGTGCCCTTGCGCCTACCAAGCAGAGGGTTGTCGACCAGTTCAAGGCAAACCCGAATTTCCCGGCAAAGGCGATGTACCGCATTTCCGGCTTCCAGTTTTATAACACCAGCGAATTTGACCTTGCAGAGCTTGTAAATGACGCAGACCATATTGCCGCCAATTTTAAGAGCTATCTGCAGGGATTTTCTGCAAATGTGCTGGAAATTTTGATGTCCAAGGAGCGCGGTCTGAACTTCGGTGAAGAAATCGACAAGATGGACAAGAATAACCGCCTGCTCTCCGTCATCAAGGCGTTCTCCGAACTCGACCTTGACCCTCGAACTATCGACAATGTGAAGATGGGATATATTTTCGAGGAACTGATTCGTAAGTTCTCTGAAAATGCCGAGGCTGGCGACCACTACACTGGCCGCGACATCATTAAACTGATGGTCAATATCCTGCTTGCCGAAGGTTGTGACGATATCTTTGATGGCGGCAAGGTCATCACCATATTGGATCAGGCTTGCGGTACTGGCGGTATGCTCTCCACCGGCTACAATTTCATCAAGCGTTATAACCCCTCTGCCGATGTGCGCCTGTTCGGACAGGAGATCAACCCAGAGTCTTATGCCATGTGCCTTGCCGAGATGCTCATCAAGGGGCAGAACGCCGAAAATATTTGCTATCAGGACACCATGAAAGCCGACCGTTTTAAGGGTACGAAGATGCGCTTTGTGCTGGAAAATCCGCCGTTCGGCACCGCCTGGGGCGGCAAGGACGCCGCTGAAGGTGTCGAGGATGCCGTCAACACAGAGTATCAGAAGGGCTTTGACGGTCGCTGGGGCGCAGGCCTGCCTGGTTCCGGCGATATGCAGATGCTGTTTCTCCAGTCTGCCATTGACAAAATGGACGATAACTTCGGTCGTGCTGCGATCATCGAAAACGGCAGCCCGCTCTTTTCCGGCGGAACGGCTTCCGGCGAGAGTCAGATTCGCCGCTGGATGTTGGAAAGCGATTTGATTGAAGCCATCATTGCGCTGCCCACAGACCTGTTTTATAACACCGGCATCGCTACATACATTTGGGTTCTCTCCAAGAATAAGCGTCCGGAACGCAAGGGCAAAATTCAGCTGATCGACGCCTCGACTTTCTTTAAGAAGCTGCGTAAAGCCCTTGGCGATAAGAAAAATGAGATTTCTCCCGAGGACCGCAGTGCCGTTACCAAACTATATGCAGATTTCGCAGAGAACGAATATTGTAAAATCTACCGGAACGAGGAGTTCATTTACCGGGAATACACGGTCATGCAGCCCCTTCAGCGCAGCTATGCCATTACGGAGGAACGCATTGAAGCCATGCTTTCCAAGGGTTCGCTCTCCTCTCTGTATGACCAGTCCAAGGTGGACGAACTGGAAAATGCCGAAGAACTGACCGGCAAAGACCAGAAAAAGCTGGAGGCTTACCAGGCGAATCAGCCTGTCTATGAGGCCATTATCGCTGCGCTGAATGCAGCCGTCTCCGAGCAAATCTATAACTCCCTAGCAGCATTCACGCCGGTGCTGACCAAGGTGCTCTCCACTGTGACAGCCGACAAAAAGCTGCTGGAAAAGATTGCAGACGGTCTTTCTGCCATGGACAAGAACGCCGAGATTCAGCGTGACCGTAAGGACAACATCATTTACGATAAGGAAACCAAGGACACCGAACTGGTGAAATGGGAGGAAAGCATCGAGGACTATATGGCAAGAGAAGTCCTGCCGCATATCCCGGATGCCGCCGCTTTTTTTGAAGAAGACCTCGGCGCAAAGAAGCCTGTTATCAAAACCGGCGCAGAAATCCCGTTCACACGGTATTTCTATAAGTATCAGCAGCCTACAGCCAGCGAGGAACTGGAAGCGAAATTCTCAGAATTGGAGCTTTCTGTGTCTGAGCGTGTAGCCAAACTGTTTGAGTAAGGCGGTGCCAATATGAGAGAGATGAAGCCAAGCTCAATGAAGTGGGTTGGCGAAATACCGGCATCATGGAAGGTGATGCCGAACAAGTATTTGATGCATAAGAAGAAAGAAATTTGCCCTGTATACAATGGCGAAGATATCCTCTCTTTGACGATGAAAGGTGTTATTGTCAGAGATTTGGACGCTGGTGGAAAAATGCCAGCTTCATTTGATGGGTATCAGCGGCTTGAGCCGGGCAATCTGCTTATGTGTCTTTTTGATATAGATGTAACGCCTCGGTGTATTGGCTTGATTAAACAAACCGGTTTATCGAGTCCAGCGTATAGTCAATTTGTGTTGTGTGATGATGCGAACGCCGCATATTACTGCTACTACTACACGATGCTCGACAACGATAAGACTCTGCTCCATTTAGCAAAAAATCTTCGTCATTCATTGACAGAGGATCAGTTGGGGGCAATCCCTGTAATTGTTCCTCCGATGGACGAGCAACAGCGCATTGCCGATTTTCTTGATGCCAAATGTGCCGAGATCGATGCGCTGACCGCCGATATACAGACCCAGATCGACACACTGGAGCAGTACAAGCGGTCTGTTATCACCGAAACTGTCACCAAAGGGCTGAACCCAGATGCAGAGATGAAGGACAGTGGGATTCAGTGGGTTGGCGATATGCCAGCTCACTGGGATGTTATCCGTGGCAAGTACATTCTTCGCTATATGCAGAAGCCCGTGCGTGAGGATGACGGCGTAATCACTTGTTTCCGTGATGGCGAGGTTACTCTCAGAAGCAATCGCCGTGAGGACGGATTTACGATGTCCGACAAAGAAATCGGTTATCAAGGCATTGATATCGGTGATCTGGTTGTGCATGGAATGGATGGCTTTGCAGGTGCTATTGGTATTTCTGATTCAAGAGGTAAGGCTTCTCCGGTTCTCAATGTGTTGGATACCGATCAGTGCAAGCGGTACATTATGTATTATCTTCGCAGTATGGCTTACAGTGATGTGTTTCTTGCTTTGGCTACTGGTATTCGTGTGCGTTCCTGTGACCTGCGGTGGAACAAGTTGGCAGAGCTTTCCTATCCGGTTCCACCACTGGATGAGCAGAATGCCATCGTAAAGTACATTGATTCTGTACTTTCAAAAGCAGACGCTGTTATCGCTGATAAAAAAGCACAGCTTGCAACGCTCGACGAATACAAGAAATCTCTGATTTTTGAGTATGTGACCGGCAAGAAGGAGGCGATTTGATGGCAACTTTTGAAGAACAGCTCAATTCTCTTTTGGAACGGGCAAAAAGCATCGTGCCACCGAACAAGTTGAAAACAGCCGCTGAAAAGCAACCGGCTGATAAGTGGATGAACGATGTACAGATTTTCTATGATACATATCTGAAAAATCATGCGTTAGGTCAGCGTATGCACACGTTGTTGTTCATGCGTTCAACTGGTGCATTCGAGGAATTGGTTTCCTGCTTGGAAAGCATTCGTGGAGATGATGCTTTCGTGAATGAAAAGAACGGAGTTTCTACGGTCAACATTCCTAAATACCGTGCAAAAGATGTTCCGGAGTATGATGTGTTCATTTCTCACGCCAGTAAGGATAAGGCTGATCTGGTAGAAGAACTGTATCAATCGCTTAACAAACTGGGTGTAACAATTTTTTATGACAAGGAATCCCTGGAATGGGGTGACAACTGGAAAGATAGAATTCTCAACGGCACTAAGAAGGCAGAATTCGCAATCATTGTTATTTCGGAAAACTTCTTCGACAGAGAATGGACGGAGCGAGAACTCTCTGAGTTTTTGAATCGGCAGAACAGAAATGGTCAAAAGCTGATCCTGCCGATTTTGCACAACATTACGGTTTCACAGCTTCGGGAAAAATATCCATCTGTGGCAGATCTCCAAGCGATAGACTCGTCAAAGCATAATTGCGACCAAATCGCATTACTTTTTGCCAGACAGCTAATCAAACGGCTGAAAAGTGTTTAAGGAGGTGGATGGCACATGAATGACATATTGACCGAAAAAGAATATCAGCATTTCATCATGGACAGGCTCTCGCAGGACAACGGTTATATCGTCCGCAAGGCGACCAGCTACGACCGCCTCTTTGCTATGGACCGGGAGCTGCTGTTTCAGTTTCTGAACGATACCCAGCCCGATGAAATGGAGGCGCTCCGCAAAATCTACAAAGCCGATCTGGAGGACACCCTTGTCAGCTTTATCAATGCCGAAGTCACAAAAGCCCGTGGTAGTCTATTGGACGTACTGAAGCACGGCATTGAGATTTCCAACATGAAGCTGGAGCTGATGTACACCAAGCCTGCCACTACCTTCAATCGGGAACTGCTGGCAAAGTACGAGAAGAACATTTTCTCCGTTATGGAGGAGGTCTGGGCTAGCGACGATGAGCGGGTCGATCTGGTCATCTTCCTGAACGGTATTGCCATTATGTCCTTTGAGCTGAAATGTAATGCCGCCGGTCAGTCCTATCAGGATGCCATCTATCAGTACCGGGTTGACCGTGACCCGAAGACCCGGCTGTTTTGGTTCAAAGCCGGATGTCTGGTGAACTTTGCAATGGATCTGGAGCAGGTCTATATGACTACCAAGCTCGCCGGAAACTCAACCTTCTTCCTGCCCTTCAACATGGGCAACGGCGAAGGCGTCAATGCCGGTGCGGGCAACCCACCTTCAAAGACAAGTACAGTGTATCCTATATGTGGGAGGACATTCTGAAAAAGGACACTGTCCTCGACCTCATCAGCAAGTTCATTTTCATCGAAACCAAGGAAAGCAAGGATGAACTGACCGGGAAAGCGAAGAAGTCCGAAAACATTATCTTTCCCCGGTATCACCAGCTGGATGTGATTCGCAAGCTGCTGGCGGATGTGCGTGAGAATGGTTCTACGCAGAATTATCTAATCCAGCACAGCGCAGGCTCCGGCAAAACGAACTCTATTGCATGGCTGGCGCACCGCCTCACTTCACTGCACGATGCGGACAATAAAATCATTTTTGATAATGTCGTCATCATCACCGACCGTGTTGTGGTGGATCGCCAGCTTCAAAAAGCCATTATGGGCATGGAACACAAAGCCGGACTTATCCGTGTAATGGACGATAAATGCAACTCCGCCGACCTTGCGATTGCCCTGAACGGCAATACAAAGATTATTGCGACTACGATTCAAAAATTCCCGTACATCGTGGACAGCGTTGCAGGGCTGAAAGGCAAACGATTCGCCGTTATCATCGACGAGGCGCATTCTTCTACTGCCGGTAAGGATATGGCAGCAGTCACCATGTCGTTGGGCTCCAGTGAGCAGGAAAACGGTGATGTGGAGGATATGATCACTGACGAGATCCGTCGCAACGGAAAACAAGCCAATGTTTCCATGTTTGCGTTCACCGCCACGCCCAAGCCCACAACGATTCAGTTGTTCGGTCGACTGAACACCAAGGGACAGCGTGAGGCATTCCATATCTACTCCATGAAGCAGGCCATCGAGGAAGGCTTTATTCTGGATGTGCTTCAGAATTACATCACTTACGATACCTTCTATCAGCTGAACAAGGAAATCGAAGAAGATCCCCGCTGCAAGACAGCTGATGCAAAAAGGCAGATTGCCCGTTTTGTGGAGCTGCATGAAACGAACATTGCGCAGCGTGTAGAGGTTATCGTGGAGCATTTCCGCACCACGGTTATGCCGGAGCTTGGTGGTATGGCAAAGGCGATGGTCATCACTGCCTCCCGGCAGGGTGCGGTCAAATACCGTCAGGCGTTTGAGAATTACACTCAGAAAAAAGGCTACACCGATATCAAGGCATTAGTCGCTTTCTCCGGCAAGGTAAAGCTGCCGGATGATGACACCGAGTACTCTGAGGCATCCATGAACGGCTTCCCAGAGGATCGGCTGACAAAGGAATTCGACAAGGATGACTATCAGGTGCTGCTGGTTGCCAACAAGTATCAGACCGGATTCGACCAGCCGAAGCTCTGCGCCATGTATGTCCTCAAGAAGCTGAAAGGTGTTTCTGCCGTTCAGACGCTTTCACGCCTGAACCGAATCTGCCCGCCGTTCGAGAAGAAGACCTTTGTGCTGGACTTTGTGAATACATACGAGGACATCAAAGCGGCGTTCGCACCGTATTATACGACTACCTTGCTTTCCACCTCCGTAACGCCGACGGCGATCTACGATTTGGAGGCACAGATCGATGCGTATACTGTTCTTGACCCTGATGATATTGAAAAAGCCAACGAACTGCTCTACAAGGGGAATATCTCCTCTAAGGATAAGCAGAAGCTGACTTTCTACTTCAAGCGGGCAAAGAACAGGATCGAGCAATACGAACTAATCAAACAGCATGAGATCGTGTCCATGATGCGCCATTTCGTCCGATTTTATGAGTTCCTGCTGCAGGTGTCTTGTTTCGAGGATACCGACCTGCATAAAAAGTACAACTTCATCACTTATCTGCTGGCGTATATCAATATCAAGCATCCGGGCAGCGGATATAATCTGGACGGTAAAATCAAGGCTACCAATTTTGTGCAGAAAAAGGCAGAGGAACATACGACTCCAAACCTTGTCGCACAGCCTGTGGTAAAGCTGCCGACAGCCGAGAGCTTTGGCCTGACCGAGGCAAAAGAAGAGCGGCTTTCCCAGATCATTGCGGAGATCAACAGTCGCACAGGAAAAGCCTATGATAACGATGTGGCAGTCAAAGCTATGCTGCAGATTCGGGATATTCTGCTGAAGTCCGACAAGCTGAAAACCAGCGCACGGAACAATACCGTCAAGGATTTTGAGTTTTCGTATTTCGATGACATTGACGATGCGCTGATTGAGGGCTTGGAGCAGAATCAGGATTTCTTCTCGCTTCTTCTCAGCAACGATGAGATCAAGCGGCAGGTTCTTGGTATCTTTACAGACGAGATTTATAAAAGTCTGAGAGAGGCATAAAGGGGGGATATCATGTTTGACCAATTTCGATTGAAAGAAGTACTGGCACAGTACAAACAGAATTTTGTCTCCACGCAGTGGGGCAATGAAAAATACAAGTGGGAAGCCGTGAAGTGGTTTCAGGACAATTGGGATGTGAATGCGCAGAATTTTCCCGAAATGCTGAACCGCTCCCTTGATAAGACCTTCAATCTGCTGGCATCCAACAACAATTTCCCCAAGGGGATGATTATAGGCTTTGCCAAAGCCGCTCCGGAAGAGGTCCGGGCAATGTTTATTGCCTTGTTCGACGAGAGCAAGGATGTGTATGAGCGCATGAATGCGTTTAAATTGCAGTCCTCTATCCTGCTTGAGAAATACGGAAACGGAGCAGCGCAGCATTATCAGTACGAGAATGCCATCAGCACATATCTATGGCTCCGCTACCCGGATAAGTATTACATCTACAAATTCGGTGAAGTAAAAACGGTCGACAGTGAGCTGGAATCTGACTATTGCTTCAAAAAAGGTGCTTATGCCGATAACATCCGGAACTTCCTGAAGCTCTATGATGAAATCAGCGTAGCCCTCAAAGAGGATACCGAACTGGTGAACCTGTTCCAGTCACAGTTGACCGATACCTGCTATCCTGATCCGGAACTGAAGACGCTGACCATCGACGTCGGTTTCTACATCAGCCGGTATTACTCTCAGAAGGATGCTGCTCCTGATACTACCAGCTGGTATGGCGCAGACTTTGATCCCGGCCTCTCTGTTGAGGATTGGAGTAAGCTGCTGAAGGATGAAACCGTCTTTACGACGGGTGCGCTGGAAATCATGAAGCGCATGAAGGATTATGGCGGCATGGCTTCCTGCACTCAGCTTGCTGTGAAATACGGCGAGACAAAGAACTTCTATAATTCTGGTTCTGTAGCGTTAGCAAGAAGAGTTTGTGAGTCCACCAGCATCACGCCGAACACCAGAGATGATGGTTCCACTCAGTGGTGGACGGTTCTCTATACGGGCCGTAATGCAGGAAAAGATGAGGATGGCAGCTTTGTATGGAAACTGAGAGATGAGCTTTCTGCTGCACTCGACAAGGCAGACCTCAGCGGTATCGAACTGTATGTCACAGCGGCTCCCGGTGAGCAGGATCATGGTTATTGGTGGTTGAATGCCAATCCGAAGATCTGGAGCTTTGCAAACATCGCTGTTGGAGAGGTTCAGTCCTACACGCTCTATAATGAGAATGGCAACAAGCGTCGTATCTTCCAGAACTTCCTTGATGCGAAGGCTGGAGACATGATCATCGGATATGAATCCAATCCGGTAAAGAAGATCGTTGCCATCGGTCGTGTCAGCGCAGAACAAGACGGCGAGAAGCTGTTCTTTGAAAAGGTCGAAGGCCTGACTTCACCGATTGATTATGCGACCTTAAGAGGATGCCCGGAGCTGGAGCGTATGGAGTATTTCCAGAATCCGCAAGGCAGCCTGTTCAAGCTCACCAGAGGCGAGTTTGACTTCATCCTCGATATGATTCGTGAGGAGAATCCGGTAGCGCAGGAAGCCTCCGTCGACGCTTACACAAAGAGCGATTTCCTCGATGAAGTGTATATGACCGAAAAACGCTATGAGAACCTTGCGGCCGTTCTTCGCTACAAGAAGAACATCATCCTGCAGGGTGCTCCCGGTGTCGGTAAGACTTTCGCCGCAAGACGTCTGGCGTGGTCCATGATGGGTGAAAAGGATGATAGCCGCATCGAGTTCGTACAGTTCCACCAGAACTATTCCTACGAAGACTTCATAATGGGCTATAAGCCGGTCGATGACGGCTTCGAGCTGAAGGATGGTATTTTCTATCGCTTCTGCCAGAAGACCGCCAACCAGCCGGACAAGGAGTTCTTTTTCATTATCGACGAAATCAACCGTGGAAATATGAGTAAGATCTTCGGTGAGCTGCTGATGCTGATCGAGAAGGACTACAGAGGCACAAAGACGACCCTCGCTTATAACGGGCTCTCATTTTCCGTCCCGAAGAACCTCTACATTATCGGTATGATGAACACTGCGGACCGCAGCCTTGCCATGATTGACTATGCGCTCCGCCGCCGCTTCAGCTTCTTTGAGATGGAACCGGGCTTCGATTCTGAGGGCTTCATCCATTATCAGAACTGGCTGAATAACGAAACGCTGAATGAACTCGTTAACAAGGTGAAAGACCTGAACCGTGAGATTTCTCTCGACAAGTCGTTGGGTAAGGGCTTTTGCATCGGTCACAGCTATTTCTGCGGCAGGGATGTTTGCACCGAGGAGTGGCTGCACTCCATCGTTGACTACGAGATTCTTCCGATGCTTAGTGAATACTGGTTCGATGACGCCAACAAGCTCCAGCGTTGGGAAAACATTCTGCAAGGTGTGTTTCAATGATTAAGGATAAGAGCATCTTCATAAAAAACATATACTATATGCTTTCGTATGCCTTCACGACGCTGAATCAAGGCGGATATGAGGATGTTGCTACCGAAGAGTTCGAGAACATCCATAACCTCTTCGCTGCGATTCTGGCGAAGAGCATCAGCAGACAATTAAAGCAGGGGCTGTACCGGGAGTACTTGAACCGCAAAGAAGATGTTGCGGTAGTCCGTGGCAAGATCGATATGCCGGGGACTATTCAGAAACGCCTTGCCAGAAAGCGGGTGTTGATCTGCGAGTACGACGAGCTTTCCGAGAACAATCTCCTGAATCAGATACTGAAAACGACCGTTATGCTTTTGCTCCAGCACACGAGGGTGGATCAGGAGTACAAAAGCGAGCTGAAAAAGGAAATGCTGTTCTTCTCGAATGTTGACGCAATCGATCCCACCATGATCCGCTGGTCAGCCATTCGGTTTCAGAGGAACAATAATACCTATCGTATGCTCATTAGCCTGTGCCAGTTGATTCTCGAAGGGATGCTGTTGGCCACGGACTCTGGCGAATACCGGCTGGCTTCTTTCATCGACGAGCAGCGTATGAACCGACTGTATGAAAAGTTCATACTGGAGTATTACGCAAAGGAATGCCCGCAGGTAACGGCAACGGCATCTCAGATCCCATGGGCGTTGGACGATGGTATCGGAACTATGCTCCCGGTCATGCAAAGCGATATTATGCTGACCAGGGGCAACGAAGTTCTCATCATTGATGCCAAGTACTATACTCACACTACGCAGGCTCAGTATGATGTGCATACCCTGCATTCTGGCAATCTGTATCAGATTTTCACTTATGTGAAAAACAAAGACACCGAGTTTGGAGATGAACCGCATCGGGTGTCCGGTATGCTTCTGTATGCCGCAACGGACGAAGCAATACAGCCGGATAACAGCTATCGGATGAGTGGCAATCAAATCAGTGTGAAAACGCTTGATCTGAACCGGGATTTCTCTGAAATTTCGGCACAGCTGAACGCTATAGTGGATGAGCATTTCTCTTAACCTTTTTAATTTTGCCATACCTTTTAATTATTCCGAAATCCGTACACCGCAAGGCTTAAACTCCTCTGTGCCGCCGGACTTTGGAACGGCAGAAATCAATAACTGAATAAAGCAAACAAGGGCTTCCGAAGTCGGCATTTGACCTCGAAAGCCCTTGTTTTATGCCTTTTTCGGCGGTTTTGATCCCGAAGAAGGCTTTTTTCTATTGTATCAAAATCAGCAGGAACATGGACCCGCCGTATAACACGGGCAACGACTTCATCTATGCCGATGATTTTATGCGGTCGCAGGAAGAGGAAAACGAACAGATGGGCATGTTCGACGAGGACGAAAACCGCCTGTTCAAGAATACCGATATCACATATAACATGCTGGACGAACACTACGATACGGATATTTTCACAGAGCCGACAATCAAGGGCAAGCTCGGAACCAATGCCATGAAAGCGCAGCGGCATCTGTATGACCATATCGTGTATGATTCAACCAACGAGCGTAATTTCGCGGCTGACCTTGATACCGATACCGATGTTGCCGTCTATGTGAAACTACCGGATAGCTTCTATATCGCAACGCCGGTCGGGCACTATAATCCGGACTGGGCGATTGCCTTTTATGAGGGCGCGGTCAAGCATATCTATTTCGTCGCGGAGACGAAGGGCGCGATGTCCTCCATGCAGCTTCGGCTCATTGAAGAATCCAAGATTCACTGTGCCAGAGAGCATTTCAAGGCGATCAGCAACGGAAATGTGGTTTATGATGTGGTGGACAGTTATCAGGCTTTGCCTGAAAAAGTGATGAAATAAAAGAACTTCTGATGTGCATCTGAAATACATTGCCGCTGCCAGAGAATCCAGTCAAGTTGATTGCTTGGCTGGATTTTTCTATTCACTTTTTTCTGATCCGCCTGCGTGATAGGTGCGTGCGGTAAAAAGAAAGTGCTTTGAATGGTTGTTTTTTTCTGTTTTCCACAGTATAATGAACTCGGACTAAACCGAGTCGGAGGTGACCGAGTCAATGAAATTCTACGGACGGGAGAAGCAGCGCAAGGATTTGTATCGTCTGTTTTCACATGAAGGGATGCAGCTTGGCTTGATTTATGGACGCAGGCGCGTCGGCAAAAGCGAGCTGATTAAGCAGAGCCTGCGCGAAACGGATGTAACCAGCATCTATTTTGAATGTAAACAGACAACGGAACAGAATAACACGGAGAGCCTGTCTGTGCTGCTGGCGGATACGTTTCATTTTCCGAAGCCTTCTTTTGACAGCATGGAAGCGTTGCTGATATATCTGTTTGAAGCGGCGAAAAAAAAGCCGATGATCTTGGTGCTGGATGAGTACCCGTATCTGCGCGAAGTTGTGCAGGGGATGGACAGCGTTTTGCAGGCGTTGGTTGACCGCTATCGCGATACGTCGGCGCTGAAGCTCATCCTGTGCGGCTCATATGTAGATGTCATGAAATCTCTTTTACTTCGGGAGAATCCGCTGTATGGGCGCGTGGATCGAACCATTGATTTGAAGCCGATGGATTATTACGAATCGGCATTGTTTTACCCGACTTTTTCTGACGAGGATAAGGTCAGGCTGTACAGCGTGTTCGGCGGGATTCCGTATTACAACAGGCTCATCAATTCGCAGCTTTCGGTTCGGGAGAACATTATCGAGTTGATTGCTTCGCCGGACGCCCGGCTGGAAAATGAAGTTTCGATGTACCTTAAATCGGAAATTTCCAAAATCAACAATGCGAATGAGGTGTTTGAGGCGCTGGCACGGGGATTCTCGAAGTACAGCGATTTGCTTTCGCAGTCCCATGTTTCCAGCAGCCCGGCGTTGGCGGATGTGCTGGAAAAGCTCATTCGCATGGAGGTTGTCAAGAAAGAAGCACCCATTAACGATGTGAACAACAAGCGCAAGGCGGGGTATATCATTACGGATAATCTTTCGCTGTTTTACTATCGGTATGTGTTCCGCTATTCCTCGCAGATGAATGTGATGGATTCCGATGTGTTTTATGACCGGTATATCAGGGATGATTTTGAAAAGCAGTACGTGCCTCGCCAGTTTGAGGAGATTTGCAGGCAGTATCTGACTCGCCAAAATCGTGCGGGAAAGCTCCCGATTCCGTTTGATCGAATCGGAAAGTATTATTACGATGATCCGCAGACGCGGACGAACGGCGAGTTCGATATCGTGACGGAAGACCCGAATGGCTACGTCTTTTATGAGGCGAAATTCCGCAGCGAACCGCTCACAGAGAGCATGATTCAGCAGGAAATCGAGCAGGTCAGGCGGACGGGGATGAACTGCTATCGATATGCGTTTATCTCACGGAGTGGATTCGATGCGCAGGCGGATGAAGGGGTGGAGCTGATTCCGCTTGAAAAAATGTATAAATAAATTGAAAGTGTAATAAACTAGTGTATTGAAAGAAAGTGAAAGAACATGATCGTATCTGAATTAAAAATTTATAACTTTCGTCGATTCAAGTCCGTGGATGGTATTCCAGGATTGAAGATTGCTTTTCATAAAGGGTTAAATGCATTGATAGGTGAGAATGATTCGGGAAAAACTGCTGTAATCGATGCACTGAAATTAGTTTTGTTAACACAGAGCAATGAATATATTAAACCGGTAGATGAAGATTTCTATAAACCAACTGACGGAGATGCTTGCGAAGAGTTCAAAATCGATTGTACAATTTCGGAATTCACAGATAATGAAGCGAAAAATTTTATTGAATATCTTACATTCAAAAAGAATGGAGATAAAGTCGAATATATGCTTGAGCTTCATTATCGCGCATGGAAAGAGGGACACAAAATTTATCAAGAATTGCGCGTGGGTAATATAGACGATGGAATTTCGATTGATGGAAAAGCAAGAGAATTGCTAAAAGCCGTTTATTTAAGACCACTCCGTGACGCGGAACGGGAGATGAGTTCCGGTCGTGGCTCCAGAATCTCACAAATACTTCTTAACCATCCCATTTTCAAAGACAAGAAAGAACATGCGGTTGTTGAAATTTTTCGGAATGCGAATAAGCAAATTGAGGATTATTTTACAGACGATACAGATGGAAAACGTATTCTTCAAGCAATACAAAATAATCTGGAGTCGTTCAATGATAAGGGACAAGCCAGTGATGCAGAACTAAAAGCATCAGATATTCAGCTTAAAGCCATATTAGAGTCGCTATCTTTAAGTGCTCCAGAAATAAACCCCGGATTGGGAGAATTGAATTTGCTGTTTATTGCAGCGGAGTTGTTACTTCTGAAAGATGATACGGATGGAGGCTTGAAACTGGCTTTAATCGAAGAATTGGAAGCTCATTTGCACCCGCAGGCACAACTCCGGCTAATCAGTTATCTTCAGAATGAATATAATGAGAACGATGTCCAAATTATTATATCCACACATAGCCCGATTTTAGCTTCAAAAATTAACCTTAAGAATCTGATTTTAATGAAAAATGGAATGGGGTATGATTTGACAGAGGGAATGACAGGACTGCAAAAAGGGGATTATCTATTTCTCCAGCGCTTTCTTGATTCAACAAAGGCCAATCTATTTTTTGCTAAGGGTATCATAATGGTTGAAGGCGATGCAGAGAATATTTTGATTCCCGTCCTTGCGGATATTCTCGGCTATCCGCTAGAAAAATACGGGATATCCATTGTAAATGTTGGCAGTACGGCTTTTCTTCGTTATAGTGGAATTATGATGAGAAAAGACGAAACTGATATTGGGATACCTGTTTCTGTGATAACTGATTGTGATATAAGACCATATGATATTGATCCTACTACAAAAGGAAGAGTGTTCAATGAGAAGAAAGATGAGTCTACACAGGCAAAAAAAGTAAAAGATAAGAAATACACCAAGGGCTCTGTTCACGGTTTTACTTCACCTCGATGGACTTTGGAGTATTGCATTGCCATGAGCTGCCTTTCAAAAGATTTTCATAAGGCGGTTCATTATGGTAAAAAAATTATGAATGCGCAAGAGTGCATTTCGCTGACTGATAGAAAAATTGATGAAGCAAATGAAAAAGTAGAAGAAGAAGCAAAGCAATGGAATGGCTTGTCTCAAGCAGAGACTGCATACAACATTTATGGCTTAATGCTCAATGATGATGGAAAGAGCAGTCTAAAAGCGATTGTTGCTCAATGCTTAGCTTCGATTTTGCGTTGGAAAATATCGATAATTCCAGATGGGTTAACACAAGAAAAAATGTTTGATCTTGACTTGTACGGGTTTAAAACCGATGCAGATAAGAAAGCAGAATTGAAATCTGAAATTGAGAATGATCCTGTTTTGAGCTATATTGTGAATGCTATCAAGTATGCAGCAGGAGAAAAAATGTAAGTTGAGGGAGAAAATGCTATGTTAGAATGGCAAATTTCTAATCAGGATATTGAAGAAGCTGAAAAACTTCTTTTGCCGCATGGTGCACACTTCCCGGAGGATGCAAGAAATGTTATACGATGTTGGCATTCAACTGATGTAGCTGCTTGCCCTGGTAGTGGAAAGACGACTGTTCTTCTTGCAAAGTTGAAGCTATTAGCGGATAGAATGCCGCTTGAAAATGGTGCGGGAATTTGTGTGCTTTCTCATACCAATGTTGCTGTTGACGAAATTAAAAAAAGACTATCTAATTATGCAGATAGGCTTCTCGGTTATCCGAACTATATAGGTACAATTCAGTCATTTGTTGACAAATTCGTAACAATGCCATACCTGCGAAATGTTTCTGAACAGAGTGTGCAAGTGGTCGATAGTCTTACTTATGCACAACATATGTTAAATATGATACAGCATAATATGAAGTACAGAGCGCTTGATTATGTAACAAAAAATAACTTTGAAACGGGTGGTCAGTTTTCAGAACGAATCAAACACACACAAGCATTGTATATACGAGATGATGGTGCCCTTTGTGTTGGAAGTCAGAAAAAGCCACTGGCTAGTGCAGGGAAAACTTCTACTGAACAATATAAAAAACTATTGTCCGAGCTTCTTAAAGACGAAGGAATAATACGATATCAAGATGCCTATACATACGCAAATGCAGCCATTAGAGAATTGACAACAGAGTATACCAATTTCTTTTCATCACGATTCCAGTACGTGTTCATTGATGAGTATCAAGACTGCGACGACACTCAGAGGCAAGCTATAGATTCATTATTCGATTCAGCAAAATGTGCAGTATTCAAAATTGGAGATTCGGATCAAGCTATCTATAATTCATTTGAAGATGCAACGATGGATTGGGTACCTCGACCAGATTTTTTACCAATTATGACTTCATGTAGATTCAATAAGGAAATTGCTGATGTGGTTTGCAAGTTAAAAAAAGACGGTAAAAGTATTGTAACTCTTGCTGAGAAAACGAGTATTAAACCAGTTCTACTTGTCTTTTCTGTCGAGAAAATTGAAAGAGTTGTTGGCGGATTTGTTTCTGCATTGGAAAGGCACGGGCTCAACGACAATAATGGCATATATAAGGTCATTGGAGCAGTAAAAAAAGAAGAATTGTCCGGACTAAAAATTGGAAGCTATTGGCCTGAGTTTGATGGAACAGCAAAAAAGAAAAGTGAGTATAACTACTGGGCTTTAATAGATGAAATTGTAGGGTGTTTGTTAAACGGCAAATTGTATAAAGCAGAGCAGAATATCCGTCGGCTCTTGTGTCGAGTATTTCACTACGTTCCAATAAAGCATTCTGCGTCAGGAAAAGACTATACTACTGTAACAATTAAAAAAGATATTGAGGAAAAATACAGAGAGCCATATCGTCAATGGATGTATGAGATATCAAGGTTGCAAAATGTTAATAGATATTCAGTAGACCAAGTAGTGAGACCCAAAATAAACGAATTGGCGAGAATTAATAGTCCGGATATAGCTGATGCATTTGACAATATTCCTGAGTATTTTCTTGATGAGTCTGTCGTTACTAATAATGCAGATGCGCTTGAAAAAAATGTGTTTATTGATCCAATTAGAGGGCGTAGAATTGTATTTGATACTATTCACGGAGTCAAGGGGGAGACACATGATGCTACACTATATCTTGAAACCGAACGGAAAGGGGCATCAGATTTAAGCCGGATTCTTCCATGCTTTGGTACAGGACGAAAAGGAAAACAAAAATTATATGATTACAGCAGAAAACTTGCTTATGTTGGTATGAGTAGACCTAAGAAACTGCTGTGTGTAGCGATGAAGTCTAGCACTTATGAAAAAAGTAAGGGGGTATTTGATAAAGATTGGGAGATCGTTGATTTGAGAAATGATAATACAGACGAAGATTAACGATGATATTTACAGATGAGATTAATAGAATAAATGAAAATATAATTAAAAATAATAACTGCCTATATAGTTAAATCCTAATGGACAATGTATTCGATAATATACTATGTTTCATAAGCTTTACATCTTTAGTATATCGTATCGGATCATGCAGAATATCAAACAGAAACAATGAGTAAACGACGGAGAAAGATATAATTTATGAAAAACTGTCGTTCTACCATAGAATTTGCGCATTTGAACAACAGATGATTTTTAAGAAAAGAATTCTGTAGTATTGTTTTGAACCGTTCGGAACATCCAAACGGTTGCTGCTTTCGTAAGCCTATCGTATTCATAGATGTGTTTAATCCACACAAATCTTCCACCCTCAATCGCCTCACATCTACCCCGTCATCCATGCCTTTTATTTCCAATTTTGATTTTTCATACCCGAAGTGTCATGTGTTCGAATCACATTGCCGCTACCAGAGAATCCAGTCAAGATGATTGCTTGGCTGGATTTTTCTATTCGCTTTTTTTCTGACCCGCCAGCGCGACAGGTGCGTGCGGTGAAAAGAAAGTGCTTTGAATGGTTGTTTTTTCTGTTGTCCACAGTATAATAAACTCGGACTAAACCGAGTCGGAGGCGACCGAGTCAATGAAATTCTACGGACGGGAGAAGCAGCGCAAGGATTTGTATCGTCTGTTTTCACATGAAGGGATGCAGCTTGGCTTGATTTATGGACGCAGGCGCGTCGGCAAAAGCGAGCTGATTAAGCAGAGCCTACGTGAAACGAACGTAACCAGCATTTATTTTGAATGTAAACAGACGACGGAGCAGAATAACACGGAGAGTTTGGCTGTGCTGCTGGCGGATACGTTTCATTTCCCAAAGCCGTCTTTTGACAGCATGGAAGCGTTGCTGACGTATCTGTTTGAAGCAGCGAAGGAAAAGCCGATGATCTTGGTGCTGGATGAGTATCCATATCTGCGCGAGGTTGTGCGGGGGATGGACAGCGTTTTGCAGGCGTTAGTTGACCGCTATCGCGATAGAATAGAATCAATTCCATATGCATTTATGATAAACAAATTATTTCTTTATTAACTGAGGAATGTAGCGTTCATTCTTTGTTTGACAGCATAAGTAGAATGTTTTCTGTGCGGCGGGATCAGAGAGTGGGACATAAATATGCCGGTTCTGGCGGTTAGGCGCAGAGGAAAGCGCGGTATCGAGAATAAACGCGCGGATATCAAACGCATCGATCAGGTCGTAATACTCTTGTTCGCCGCTGACGGTGATGAGCTGGACGATCTGGCCGTACTGCTTGCGGATATAGGACGCCCAGAAGCCGCTCTGCGCCCAGAGGAGAATCTTTTCGTTTTTCAGGTCATTGATGTCAATGCTCCTTTTGTGCGCGAGCGGGTCGTTCTTATTGAGGCGGATCCAGAGTTTATCGGTGACGTAGGGAACGCAGCAGACGTTCGGCTCGTCGATTTCATATTCGGTGATGATATAGTCAAACCGCCCCTGCAAAAGCCCCAGCGGCAGCTGTTCGCTGGAAAGCTGCTCAGAGATGATGTTTCTTTCGGGAAAGAGAACGCTCAGACGGCTGACCAGATCCTTGCGCAGGTTAAAAATGTAAGAAGCAACGGTCAACGTCCGCATCTGCCACGCCTTTTCCTGAATTTGGCGCACCATAAAATCCTCACGCTTGAGGTAGTCCTCGGCGAGCTGCGCGGCCTCCAGGCCGACCTCGTTGAGGACGATTTTGTTTTTGGAGCGGTCAAAGAGCTGAACGCCCAGTTCCTTTTCCAGCATCTTCATGGATGAAGAAATGGAGGGCTGAGAGACGAACAGCCGCTCCGCCGTTGCGCTTAATGTTTTACAGGATTTGAAGGTAACAAGGATTTTCCAAAGCCGATTGCTGATCATAACGGATGCACCTCGCAGTCTTTTTGCAGTATGAGGAAATGTGATATTCAGAACACGTGAAGGAACAAGTTATTTTTCATATCATAATTTAATTATAAAACATACGGATAAATGATAGCACAACATAAATAACGGACAGGATTCACGTGAAAAAAAGATGATTCTGAAAAAACATGGATAAACGAATTTTGACAAAAAATAGAGGAGAGATTGTAGAAAATAACTGATGCTCCGAGAAGCTTTTGTCTATTATATCAAAAAGAATCGAGTTTTTCCAGTGAGAAGGGGCCACTCAGTATAAATTTTTGTTATAGCAGTCAAAGAAGATGATATCTATACTTTTGGCGAAATGTGGAATAAAATAAGGCCAGAAGATGTGCTGAATGACAATAACATCAATGTGCAGAGAACAGAAAAGGAGAGGTGAAAGAGCAGGGATCATGTGCTGCACAAACGTTGGACGTTTATTCAGCCTGATGTGCGAAATTGTGGAAAGGGGATTCTAAAAATGAAAAAAATTCTGAGCTTTGTTCTGATGATGTGCGTTCTGATGACCATTCCGATGTTTGCGTTCGCCGCGGTTTCCGGCGATGAGCCGCTGACCATCGGCACGCCGTTTATGATTACCAACGCGGGTCAGGGCCCGGGCGGCAAGATGGGCCGACTGCTGGTCAGCCGCGCCGGCACGCTGACGGAGGATGAAGATTTCTACTACGTGGACGTGCCCTATGCCGCCGACGTGGACGCCCGCGATTACAGCGCGATCGTCATCGTCATCGGCTCGACCGATAAGGGTCTGGGCGCGACCGGCATCACCATCGATCAGGAAATCGCCCGCGTAGACGAGGTTGTCGCCCGTGCGAACGAGAAGGGCGTTCCGGTGATCGCCGTCATGCTCGAAAAGGATAAGCGTTCTGACGTCAAGACCAACTCCAACGAGCGCTGCATCGACGCGGTTTGCCCGCATGCCTCTTGGATGATCGTCACCGCCGACGTCAACACCGACGGCCGCTACGATGCGTTCAAGGCAGAAAACGGCACCCCGCTGACCATACTGGATTCCTCGATGGATTTCATCTCTCTGGTTCAGCAGGCGTTTGTGAAGGAATAACAGCCGCACAAAAAAGGAAGTAGGGGAGGACGACAACACATGTCGACTTACGTTAGCACAACGATAGTCCTTGTTGCGATGGTTGCCGCCTTTGTCATCAGCAGCCTGCTGCTCAAGTCGCCGGATATCTCACTGGCGATTGCAGCGACGGTTGCGGTTTGCTTCGGTTGTGGATTCGGATGGACGGATTCACTGCCGCGGGTATTGGTGGAGGGCCTTTTCGTCAACCTGGATATTGCACTGCTCTTTATCGCCGCGTCAATCTTCGTGAATATTTATTCCAAGACGGGCGCGATTGACGTTGTGACGCGGAAAATTGTTTCCCGCGTGAGCAACAAGTGGATTCTGCTTGCCATTATGGGCGTGATGATGATCATCCCCGGCGCGCTGACCGGCGCGGGCAGCATCTCCATTTTCGTTCTCGGCTCGATGGTGACCACCGTGGTCAGCGCCATGGGCCTTTCCAAGAAAAAGACGGCTGCGTTCGTCTTTATGTTCGCTATCATGAGCGCGGCGGCGCCGCCCGTCAACCTCTGGGCGATGATGATCGCTTCCGGCTGCGATATTCCGTATGTCGGTTTCGACGTGCCGCTGCTGGCACCGCTGGCGGTCTGCGCACTGTTTACGATCATCTTCCTCGGCTGGGGCAGCAAACCCAAGTCCAAGGAGGAAATCCTCGCACAGCTTCCGGAAGCGCCGAAGATGAGCGCGTGGCGCATCGTGACCCCGCTGGTGGTGCTCATCGCGCTGTTCCTCGCTTCGAACTATCTGGCACATTCTATCCCGGTGCTCGGTCTGCCGCTGATGTTCATCATCTGCGCGATTGTGGCCGCGCTGTGCAACCCGAAGAAGATGAGCTTCAAGGATTACCTGAAGATCATCAACGACACCTTCGAGCAGATTTTCCCGCTGATTGCGACCGTGCTGAGCGTCGGCATGCTGCAAAACGCGATGTCCGCGACGGGCGTAAAGGGTCTGATCGGCATCACGTTTATCACCATGCCGGTTTACCTGATTTACGCGACCGTGCTGTTCGTCGCCCCGGTGCTTCAGGGTGCGCTCAACTACGGCAGCGCCGTCGTTTTCGGCGCGCCGCTGATCTTCATGTTCAACTCGATGGGCTATGATCCCAAGATTGCGGCCATCGCGCTGAGCCTGATGTTCCCGATCGGCGACTGCCTGCCGCCGTCCCGCATCACGGGTCGGCTGGCGATTGAGGCCACGGGTTACGAGGGCAAGTACACCAGCTTCCTGCTGACGGTGCTTGCGCCGTGCCTGGTGCTCGGCCTGATTTCGCTGGCGATGCTGATCTGGCCGAACTCGTTTACGTTCCTGCTGTAAGAAAGGAGGATGGGCATGGTTCTGATTTCGGATATCATTTATTGCATCTATGTGGGCTTCGCGGCGATCACCTTCCTGTTTCTGCTGAAGCATCTGTTTAAGCGCGAAAAGAATCAGGGATTGGTCAACGACATCGTGTATGCCTATTGTCTCATCCCGTTCCTCCTGCGCGTTCTGCAAATCAAGTGAGGGGAGAAGTGAAATGAAAATGGATAAAAGCCTCCTCAAAAAGCTCGTCGCGCTTGCCGGAGCTTTGGTGTTTGCAGCGCTGGCCGGCGTGGATTTTTACGATCACAGACATTCCAAGGAAACCGTCGTCGCCTCCGACGCGCTGACGGAAACCCACATGCTCAGCGAGTGGCTGCCCAATCTGGAAGGCACCTACGGCGATACGCCGGTGTTCTTCTTCGATTCCGGCGTGGAGGGCGGCACGGTGCTTTACGTCGGCGGTACGCATCCGTATGAGCCGGCGGCGAGCCTTTCCGCTTACACGCTGCTGGAGAACATCCACGTGCAGAAGGGCCGCGTGATTATCATCCCGCAGGCCAACCGCAGCGGCACCACGACCGGCATGCTCGGCAACGCTTACCCGAGCTACTACGAGCTGGATACCGACTGGGGCACTGTGAAGTTCAAGAACGGCGACCGCTGGGCGAACCCGCTGGATTCCTGGCCGGATCCGTTCACCTACATCCACTATCCCTCCAACGTGGCGCTGACGTATCAGGATATCCGCAACGTCAACCGCTGCTATCCGGGCCGCCCGGACGGCTCGCTCATCGAGCGCGTCTGCTACGCGATCATGGAGATCATCCGCAACGAGGGCGTGGACATCGCCATCGACGCGCATGAAGCTGCCGTCATGTATCCGGTTGTTGAGACCTACGTAGCGCATGACCGTGCGCTGGATATCGCGATGATGGCTTCCATGAGCCTGTCGGCGGAGAAGTTCTACATGAAGTGTGAAGCCTCCCCGAAGAACCTGCGCGGTCTGTCCCATCGTGAATGGGGCGACTTCAGCGATACGCTGGCCGTGCTGATGGAAACCCCGCAGACCTTCACGGACTGGATCGTCGGCCCGATGACCAAGGAGCTGCAAACCATCGGTTCGGATGAATTCCTCGACGTGGCCTCCAAGAAGGGCCTGACCTACGTGGATTACAACGCCGATTTCGGCACGCCGATCGAGTACCGCGTCGGCCGTCACCTCGAAGGCGCGAAGGAACTCATCAACTGGGCGAACATGATGCTCATGGATCCGGAGAAGGAAGTGCAGGCTACCTGGCCCGGCTTCGACGACCTGATGGACAAGAAGTGCGGCTACTTCCTCAAGAACCCGGAGACCGCGGATTCCAAGCTGGTGTTTGAAATTTAAGCGCTATTCTCGATTTGAACCGCGATTTCCAATCCGAGAATGGTGTGAACATGAAACGGAATGAGAAAAGGAGCTTTGCGGCCCGGATAAGGAGGGCGGCAGGATCACGGTGTCGGCGAGGGCAGAAAGCCACCCATACGGTTTTTCAATTTGCAAAGCGGCTTTTCTACATGTATGACGGATGCGTTTTCAATTTTTCAGAAACAGGAAGAGGAAAAAAGGAGACTGACGTATGAGCAAGAAAATCCTGGGCGCGTTGGCGCTCACGCTGGCCTCTGCCATGATGACGTCAAGCGCGATGGCCTGCACGATTTACGGCATCGGCAAGAACGCGACGGCGGATGGTTCGACGATGGTGACGCACACCTGCGACTCGACGAGCGATGATTTCCGCATGTGGATCATCCCGGAGATGGAAGGCGGCGAGGGAATCACCGCTGACATCGTGATGAACGGCAACACGTGGGGCGACTGGTCGGATTACCCGAACACGAAGAACTACGGCAGCGGCATGGTCATGGGCGAAATGCCCCAGCCGAAGGATACCTTCCAGTATCTGCACACGAATTACTCCATCATCAACGAAAACGGCGTGGCGATGGGCGAATCGACCTGCGGCATTGACAGCACGACGGAATACGGCAAGAAGATGAACGCCCTGATGAACGAAGGCAATAACGGCATCATCGACTGCTATCAGGCGCAGCACGTGGCGCTGCGCTATGCGACCACCGCCCGCGAGGCTGTGGAAATCATGGGCGCGCTGGTTGATGAATACGGCTGGAATGCCACACCGGAGTGCATCAACATCTGCGACGGCAACGAAGTCTGGATTGCGGAATTCTATGGCCGCGACCTGTGGTGCGCCGTGCGTGTGCCGGACGATGCGTTCTTCGTCTGCGCGAACCGCTGCCGCATCAACGAAATCGACTTTGAGGATAACGAGAACTACATCTGGTCCAAGACCCTCAAGCCGTTCGCGATTGAGAACGGCCTGTGGAGCGAGGACAGCGGCGTTCCGTTCCAGCCCGCCAACATCTACGCGCCGAATTACAGCATGGGCTGCATCCGCCGCGAGTGGCGCGCGCTGAGCCTCGTCGCGCCGAGCCTGAACCTCGACCCGCACGTTGATCCGCAGAACGCGGTTTATCCGATGTTCGTCGTGCCGGAGAACAAGCTGAGCGTGGAAGACGTTCGCAAGATGAACAGCGATTACTATCAGGGTACCGAATTTGACGTTTCCCTGTCTCCGGAAGCCGGTCCGTATGGCAACCCGCTGAACGAGTACAACAAGGAGCGCCCGATCAACATGTATCGCGCGACCTATCACTTCATCGCCAACATCAAGGCCGACATGCCCAAGGAAGCCAAGCCGCTGATGTGGATCGGCTGGGGCGCCCCGGATTCCTCCTACATGGTTCCGCTGTTCGCGACCATGACCAAGCTGCCGCCGCAGCTGAGCACCGGCAGCCGCTATGGCAAGTTTGACCGCGATTCCGCGTGGTGGGTCTCTTCCTACGTGCAGCAGACCGCGACGCAGAACTACGACAGCGCGATTGAAGAAATCTACGCGGCTCGCGACCCGAAGATGGCCGAGCAGTATGAAACCGTTATCGCCATGCAGGAAGCCGCCGCGGCGCTTTCCAACGCGGGCAAGGGCGACGAAGCCGTGAAGCTGCTGACCGAGTATGCCTACAACAACGCGATTGACTGGCATAACTATTGGCTGGAGCTCGGCGACGAACTCTATGGCACGTATATGTTCAACCGTGTGGATATGAAGCGTGCCGCTTATCCCGACTGGTGGAGTGAGATCCTCAACAACGCGCCGCGCAGGCCGGTTGAAGAATCCGCCAAGTAATAATTCCCCCTTTTCGCCTCATCCAAGCGCCCAAGTGGGCGCTTGGATATTCCTTTTCTCGCATGGGAGGCTTTTGTAAATGACGATTGTGATCGCCGTGCTGGCCGCGCTGCTTGTGCTGGGCGTTACGGAAAATATGCTGCATCGGCGTGCGCTGGAGCGAATCCCGATTCGGATTCTCGTCAACGGGACGAGAGGAAAAACGACGGTGACGCGAACAATCGCCGCGGCGCTGAATGCCGCCGGAATCCGCACCTACGCCAAAACGACGGGCTCCGAGGCGCGCCGGATTGATCCGGACGGCACGGAGACGGAATATCGCGCGGAAAACCGCCCGGTCAGCATCATGGAACAGCTCCCGTTTGTTCGTCTGGCCGTCAGGGGCAAAGCGCAGGCGATTGTCGTTGAATGTATGGCGCAGCGGATTGAGAACCAGTTTTTGATGGCCGATAAGCTGATTCGGCCGCAGTATGTCGTCATTACCAACGCCTACGTCGATCACGCGGACGAAATCGGGCGGACGGAAGAGGAGACGGTGCATACGCTGGCGCAGTCCATCCCCGAGGGGAGCCGCGTGATTGCGCACGACGGGCGCTTTGGCGCGTATACGCGCGAATGGATCGCGCCCAAGGAAGAGATTGATTTGGAACGGTTCGCTTCGTGCCCGTTCCCCGTTTATGAAGAGAACATTCAGCTGGTGCTGGCACTGACGGATGTGCTGGGCATCCAGAGAGAAACCGCTTATGCGGGCATTTTGAAAACCTCGCCGGATATCGGCATGTACACGAGCGTGGAAACAGGCGATTGCTCCATTCGCAACGCATTTGCGGCGAACGACGCGGTCAGTTTCGGCTCGATTATCAACGCATATACGCAGCCCTTTCTGCTTTTATATAATCATCGAAAAGACCGCGGTTACCGCATGGAGGCCTTCGCGAAGGCCATCCGCCAAAGCGCGGCCAAGCCGGTCTGCATCGGCGTGATCGGGGAGCACAAAAAGGCGTGCGCCCGGTATATGCAGCGCACAACGGGCATACGGGCGCAGGCGGTCGAGCGGCCAAAGGAATGGATTCAGGCGCAAAACGTTCGGCATGTGCTTTGCGCGGGCAATATCAAGGGAGAAGGCCGTCAATTTCTGGAGGAAATGATCGAGGAGGCGCGGCAGAATGTATGATATCGCCGTTGCGCTCAGCGTGGTGCTGAGCTTTGGGCTTTACGAAGGCTTTGGGCTGCTGACCGGCGGCATGGTCTCGGCAGGCTATCTCTGCCTGTTTCTGGAGGAGCCGCTGCGAATCGTGACGACGCTTCTGCTGGCCGTCATCGTCCATGGGCTGGTGCTGCTGATTTCGCGTGCGACCATTTTATACAGCAGGCGGCGTTTCATGGTGACGATGCTGCTGAGCCTGATTTTCGCTTGGATCATCGAGCAGGCGCTCTTGCGCATGGCGCTTATTCCGCAGGATATCCGCATCATCGGCCATGTTGTGCCCGGCTTGATCGCCAACGACATGTATAAGCAGGGCGTTTTCAAAACGCTGCTGGGTGTTCTGACCTCTGCGGCGATTGTCCGGCTGCTGGTCATGGTGGTGGTTGCGCTATGAGCAAGCTGAAATATCAGCCGTACCGCGCGCGGGAGGGGCGCGCGACACTCTGCCTGCTGCTCGCGCTGGCGGCGGCGCTGTGCGGCGTGTTTCTGACGCTGGCGACGCAAAAGAAGACGGCGCTGCCTTACGCACAGACACAGCTCAAGGCCGCCGAGCGGATGGCGGAGGCGGAGCGGGCGCTCTATGATTATGTGCGCCAAAACGACATCCCGATTGAAAAGGACGACCTAAACGACACGGGGCTGATTGGGCCGGAGTGGACGGAGCTGACGACCTCGCTGGGGCTGCTGGAGGCCAAACGAACGACTTTGCAGCCCGATTTTGCCGCGCTGCTGGTGAAATACTATCAGGAGGCGGGGCTGCAGCCGGGCGACACGGTCTGCATCGGCATGAGCGGCTCATTTCCGGGGCTTGGCATTGCCTCGATTGCGGCGGCGAACGAGATGGGGCTGAATGTCCGCGTGATTGCGTCCTACGGTGCATCCATGTACGGCGCGACGCGGACGGCGCTGCCGATTGTGCGGATTCTGGACGTCGCCAGACAGGCGGGGCTAATTGAATACGACATGCTGGCGGTTTCGCCGGGCGGCGATTTCGATCAGGGGTATAACCTGATTTACCCGAATTCGCGCGAGGTGATTTTCGCGCTGGCGCGGGAAGCGGGGCTGACGATGATCGACGAGGAGACGATCCCGGCCTCAATTCAGAGGCGGCTGGCGATTTACGGCGACGATGTGGATTGCTTCGTCAACGTGGGCGGCGCAAGCGCCAACATGGGCACAAGTCCGTACACGCTGACGTTTCCGAACGGGCTGGTGCTCGACCCGCCGGCAATCCCCGCCAACGAGGACAGAGGCCTGACCTTTGAATACGCGGCGCGGCATATCCCGGTGGTTCACCTGCTCAACGTGCGCGGGCTGGCGGAGGAAAACGGCCTGCCGTTTGACCCCGTTCCGCTGACGGGGCCGGGGGAGACGGACGTGTATTATACGATGCGGTATTCGCCGGTGTACGCCATTTCCGCCCTTGTTTTGGCAGCGATATGTTTGAAGTGCGGAAGGAAGCAGAAGAAAGGGGAACAAGCATGAATCTGTTTGACATTTTGGGGCCGGTTATGGTCGGGCCGAGCAGCTCGCATACCGCCGGCGCCGTTCGGATCGGGTTGGCGGCGCGCCGCCTTTTGGGCGAGGGGACGCCCAAGAGCGCGGAGATCACGCTGTTTGGTTCGTTTGCGGCGACGGGACGCGGACATGGTACGGATCGTGCGCTGATCGCCGGTCTGCTGGGCTATAAGCCGGACGACGAACGCATCGCGGACAGCTACGCATGGGCCAAGGGCTACGGCATGGACGTACACTTTGAGTTTTCCAAGCGGGCGGCCGAGCACCCGAACACGGCGACGATCAAAATGACGGGGCAGAGCGGCAAGCAGATGACGATGACGGCCTGTTCGCTGGGCGGCGGGCGCATCATGGTGACGGAATTCAACGGATTGCAGGCCAAGTTCTCTTGCGATCTGCCGACCCTGATTGTGCAGAATACGGATCAGCCGGGGCGCGTGGGCATCGTGACCAGCCTGCTGGCCAAGGAAAAAATCAATATTGCGACGCTGCACGTCTATCGCGACCATCCGGGCGGAAACGCCGTGATGATCATCGAGATGGATAAGCCGGCCTCGAAGGCGATTGTGGAGAGCCTGAGCAAGGCTGAGGGCATCAAGCGCGTGATTACGGTGGGCGGCGAACGATAAAGGAGGATGGGAACGTGGCGATCAGATCTCTGGAGGCACTTGAAAAGGCGTGCGAAAATAAAAATATTTACGACGTCATTTTGGAGGATGACTGCATGGAACGGGGCGTAACCCGTGAGGAATCCGAAAAGAAGATGGCGGATTTATACGCGGCGATTCAACATTCGGCGCAGAATTACACACCAACGCTGCGTTCGGCCAGCGGCATGGCGGGCGGAGACGGCGCGAAGATGCGCAGCTACGTCAAGGCGGGAAAGACGATCTGCGGCGACGAATTGGGGCAGGTGATTGCGCAGGCGCTGGAAATGGGGGAAAACAACGCCTGTATGAAGTGCATCGTCGCCGCGCCCACCGCCGGAAGCTGCGGCGTCATGCCCGCGGTGCTGCTGCCGTATCAGAAGCGCATGGGTCTTAGCGATGAAGAAATGGTGCGCGCCTTGTATATCGCGGGCGCGATTGGGCAGGCAGTAGCGACCAAGGCTTCCATTGCCGGCGCGGCGGGCGGCTGCCAATATGAAATCGGTACGGCGAGCGCGATGGCCGCGGCGGCGCTGTGCTATTTGGGCGGCGGCGATGCGGAGGCGATCTGCCACGCGGCCGCGCTGGCGATCAAGAGCCTGCTGGGGCTAGTGTGCGACCCGATTGCCGGGCTGGTGGAAGTGCCGTGCATCAAGCGCAATGCCTCCGGTGCAATGGTCGCCATGTGCTGCGCCGATATGGCGCTGGCCGGAATCCGCTCGGCTGTGCCGCCGGACGAGGTCATTATGGCCATGAAGGACGTCGGGGACAAGATGGATGTTTCTCTGCGCGAAACGGGCTTGGGCGGCATCGCCGGAACGCCGAGCGGCGTGAAAATTGCCGACGAATTGAGATTGGCATACGGCCATCTGAATGGATAAAAGAAAGCTGTTTTCTTTGAACGGTTGAGGATGAGGAGAACGTGGAACAGAAAAATCAGTTAAAGGCCGCATAAGAAAAATTCCGTCAGAGTCAGGTATAAGACTCTGGCGGAATTTTTTCGTTACGGCGGATGATCTCGCTTGGCACTTGGAAGAAGCCTCCTCCGTCTGCCATTTTCAAAATAACCGTAGTGGAAGATAATAAAAAATCCGAACCCATTTCCGATTTGGAAAATCTGGTTCGGATTTATATGCGTTTGGTGCACCCGGCAGGAGTCGAACCTGTGGCCTTCAGAGTCGGAGTTGCCCGAATGGGGTTTTGACTGGTTTTCTGATACGCTATAAATCTAAGCAATATATAGCTTTTTTGACGTGCATTGTTCTTGAGGTGACCGCAAATCAAGGTGAGTAGTCCCCAGAATAGTCCCCAAGATAGTCCCCAGAAAAAAACGTTGTCAGTACCCCCACCACCTGACCGAAAACGGCGTGAGGTGAAGTATGTCACTTTACCGCAGTAGCGTGAAAAAGTGCCAACACGTGCGCATTGGCCGCCCATTAATGAAAGGGGAGCGGCCCGCGATGCCGTACAGGCAAAGGGGGTCAGTTGAAATGATACCCTTTTCGAGCTGGCGTCAGTTAAGCTGACGGCCATCGCGTGAGAAGGTGTGAGTTCAATTTCATAGCCCTATGTTGAATTAAGGGCATAGCTTACGCCCTAAGTGACGAGGTCGGTATTATCGTCTCCTGACCGGCAATGTACCCGCCGGTCTTGCGGATGACCTCGTGGGTAATCCAGCGCTTGAAGGCTTTGGCCTCGGGCTTGCGGCTGCTCAGGACGAGCGCGTACAGGCCGGGTTCGTTGATAATTGTAGCCATCTGCGCGCCGCCTCGCTGGTTGGAATGACTATCAGTTAAACTGAGGGTCATTTTTCGTCATCATCCAACTTGGAAACCGCCATGCTGCTGTTCCCCAGCCCCAGCGCCCTACACACATCCGCCGCAACAAACCACGGCTCGCCCTCCAGCGTTTTTGACTGCCTGCCCCATGCCAAAATAAAAAACAGAAATCGGCTTTTCCTGTCTGAGACGGTTTCGGGGACGGGGTGGGGTTGGAGATTTTCGCCCGATGAGGCATACACTATCGGGGCTAAAGCCTGCGCGAAGA
>ENA-ORTY01000888-ORTY01000888.1-human-gut-metagenome-genome-assembly--contig:-NODE-888-length-36643-cov-14.940636_pt1 | contig 36643 bp, 33 predicted proteins | sample MGYA00241917_ERZ509198 | MGnify/ENA primary metagenome ERZ509198 (study PRJEB26280, sample SAMEA2338857) | human gut metagenome | biome: human gut; feature: human-associated habitat; material: faeces...
TCAAGGATTTCATCAAAATGTTCATAGAATGGATTCTCTTTTCCTGTCATTTCCATCCATGCGAACATAATAGAACCGCCTCTGGAAACGATATTCATGAGACGTTTATTCTGCTTAAAACGTGCTGCAGTTGCACGATTCATACCACAATGGATAGTCATGAAATCAACACCATCTTCTGCATGCATACGAACGATATCGATCCACTCTTCGGATGTGATTTTTCCAAGAGCTTTGTGGTAATATACAACTGCATCATAGATTGGAACGGTGCCGATCATTGCCGGACATTCGGAAGTGAGTTTGCGGCGGAAGCTTCTGGTGTCACCGTAAGAGCTGAGATCCATGATTGCTTCTGCACCCATTTCTACTGCAGAATGTACCTTTTCATATTCCATATCAACGTCTTTCCAGTCTCTGGAAACACCTAAATTTACATTGATTTTGGTAGTCAATTTTGCACCGACACCGCTTGGACTGATGCATTTATGATTCTTATTGCATGGGATAATGACCTGCCCTTTTGCAATCAGTTCTCTTAATTCTTCCACATCAAAATGTTCTTTCTCTGCTACGATTTCCATCTGCGGTGTGATGATTCCGTGACGCGCTGCGTCCATCTGTGTTGTGTACTGTGTCATTTTTTCCTCCTTGCCCTGCACTGTGGGCTTCTAAATGAACTGCGCCTCCTGCATATAGCAGGGACTTGCACCTGCGCATATTCGTAAGTTTTCGGGTAAACTTTTGCGATGTGACAGAGAGTGGTGCCCCCGGTCTGTCGTAATAATTAAGATGGGGAAGTGATCTATATGACAATATATGAACGTAAAAATATCCGAACAAATATATTTTTATATATTATTATGAAGAAGATATTTTGATCGAATCAAGTGATTTCTCTGCTTCAATTACAAATATCTGCTTGACAATTATCAGGGAATATTATGAAATATTTGCCCTGGATTTTTTCGGATAAAAAAGGAAAGACTGCAATACGCCAACAAGCATACTGCAGTCCGGAAGAACTATAACTTTCCCTACGTTGGCATTATCCAAATCAGGTTATGGGTTAAAGCGATATAGCTTACTCTCAGCCTGCTTACACAAGCACCCCTTGTCTTAATTGCTCACATTGTAACACTTTGATATGAGAAAGTCAATAACAACTTCTATTTCACAGGGCTGTCTTCTGATGGGTTAAAATGCTCCTGGATGACATTATTGTCAGGATTTACAATAATGATCTCAATTCCTTTTTCAGCTGCCTTGGAAGCTAATTCCAGAGGCGCTTTATTATCTGTGATCAGGATATTTAAATCCGATAATTTCAATGAATTACACAATGAATTTACATTCCATTTGGAGTAATCCAGAAGAAGAATTCTTTTCTGAGCAATAGATGCCAGGGCTCTCTTAGTGGAAGTAAGCGCCTGAGAATGTTCAAATGCTCCGCCAGGGACGCGAAAAGAACGGCAGGACATAAATGCAATATCTGCACGATATTGAGAGAGCCATTCAGGATCAGAGATCAAGATGGAACGATTGGTGTGGTGCATTACTCCACTTGGAATAAGAACCTGTATATTTGTGTTGTCTGATAATGCCAGTGCACCTACAAGACTTGGGGTGATGATTGACAATGGCATGGTCATAGGAAGCATTGTGATAAGCTGCTGGATCGTAGTTCCTGAATCCATACAAATACTCTGAGATGGATGTATGTATTTTAAAGCTACCTCCGCGATAGCTCGTTTCTCGCGTTCATGTTCTCCGCTTTCTACGTAATAATCTGTATCCTTTGCCGGTTGAAGCAAAACGGCGTATCCCCGTTCTCTCTTCACAAAGTTCATATTCTGAAGTTCATCGAGGTTGCGACGAACGGTCATTTCTGTACAGTTTAGCTGTTGTGCAAGATCTTTGATGGTAATAATGTTCTGATTTTGCATAATTTCGATAATTCGAGCGTGCCGTTCTTTTTTCATTTAAGTACCTACTTTCTGAGCGCCATACAGGCGTATTCATTATAGTTATAATATAACAGAAAGAAGTACTTATTGCAATGCTGAAATGTGTTTTATGAGATAAAAATGTTTGAAATAGAACAATAAAATGTTTGGAAAAGATAAAAAAGATATTGACAACATATAAAATGTGCTATATAATCGCATTAAAGAACAGTGAAAACATAAAAAATAAACAAAACACACAAACAATCGAACAAAATAGAACAAAAAACGATAAGAATAATAATAAGGGGAAGGATGATGACATGAGTTCATTCTATATTCTGGGAATTGACCAGAGCACTCAGGGAACAAAAGCCGTTCTTTTTGATAAATATGGAAAGATTATCGCAAGAGCAGATGAGGCACATAAACAGATTGTAAGTGATCAGAACTGGGTATCGCATAATCTAGAAGAAATTTATGCGAATGTGATTAAAGCTTCCAGACAGGTGGTAGAGAAAGCTGGCATAGATAAGAAACAGATCGTCTGTATCGGAATTGATAATCAGAGAGAAACAACAGCAGCATGGAATCGAAAAACAGGAAAACCTATTGCAGATGCAATTGTATGGCAGTGTAGCAGGGCAAAAGATATCTGTAAAAGAGTTGGCGAGAATGGCGTTTCCGGTGAAAAAATTTACAGACGGACTGGCCTGAAGCTTTCTCCGTATTATCCGGCAGGCAAGATGGCATGGTTTCTGGAGAATATTCCTGGAGCGAGAGAACTTGCAGAGAATGGAGAACTTGCTCTTGGGACAATGGATAGCTGGCTAGTATATAAGCTGACCGGAGGAAAGGAATTCAAGACAGATTACTCCAATGCAAGCAGAACTCAGCTTATGGATATAAAGAATCTGGTGTGGGATAAGGAAATGTGTGAACTTTTTCAGATTCCGATGAATACACTTCCTCAGATATGTGATTCAGATTCAACATTCGGATATACAGATCTGGAAGGATATCTGGACAAAGAGATTTCAATCTGCGGAATACTGGGAGATTCTCATGGTGCTCTTTACGGACACAACTGCCGTCAGGCGGGAGGAATCAAAACTACTTATGGAACTGGCTCATCTGTAATGATGAATACAGGTGAGACACCATTTTTCAGTGAACATGGTCTATCTACTTCCCTTGCATGGAGAATTAAAGGAAAAGCTTCCTATGTATTAGAAGGGAACATCAATTATACAGGAGCAGTTATTTCCTGGCTTAAAGATAACCTTCGCATGATATCTTCTCCCGGGGAAACGGAAGAGCTGGCAAGGAAAGCAGATCCAAATGATCATACATATATTGTACCTGCTTTCTCAGGACTGGGAGCTCCATGGTGGAGAGATGATATTTATGCAAGTATTTCCGGAATGAGCAGAACAACCGGAAGAGAAGAAATTGTAAGAGCCGGATGTGACTGTATCGCTTATCAGATTAATGATGTTATAGAAGCAATGAGAAAAGATTCACAGATTGACATCTCACAGATGTGTGTAGATGGAGGTCCAACGAGAAATAAATACCTGATGCAGTTCCAGAGTGATATTTCGCAGACAGAGATTAAGATTCCGGATGCAGAGGAGCTTTCAGTGATCGGAGCCGGATATCTGGCAGGAGAAGCGGCAGGATATTATGATCCGGATGATATTTACAAGGCAATTACCTATAACTTCTTTGAGACAAAAATGCAGGAACAGGAGAGAAGTGAAAAGGTTTATGGATGGAATGAAGCGGTAAAAATGCTTCTGAATAAATAAGCAGGAGGTATGAAAAAATGGACGCAGAGAGAAAAAAGAAGCTGATGATACAAGCTTCTGAAATAAGAGAAAAAACAGTAGAACTGATTTATCACGGTGGCGGCGGGCATATCGGAGGAGATTTATCAGAGACGGATGTGATGGTAGTTCTTTTTGATAAGATGAAACATGATCCAAAGAATCCGAAATGGGAAGGAAGAGACTACTTTATTCTCAGCAAAGGACACTCCGCAGAAACTTACTATTCTCTTTTAAACAGATATGGATATATCGGACAAAAGGAAATGGATGAGTTCGGAAGCTTCGGAGCACTTCTTGGAGGACATCCGAATAAAAAGGTAAATGGAGTAGAAGCAAACACGGGATCTCTTGGACATGGACTTGGATTTGCAACAGGTATAGCAATTGCATTGAAGAAAAATGAAAAAGAGAATCATGTTTATGTTATTACCGGAGATGGTGAACTTGCAGAGGGAAGTAACTGGGAAGCATTAATGTCTGCGGCAAAGTACAAGCTGGATAATCTTACCTGGATCGTAGACAGAAATCATTTACAGATCAGTGGAAATACAGAAGACGTAATGCCAATTGAGAATCTGAAAGAAAAAGCAGAGTCTTTTGGATTCAAGACAATTGAGATTGACGGTCATGATTATGATCAGATTTCGGATGCCCTGGATACCAGAGAAGATGGAATACCAGTATGTATCATTGCAAATACTATTAAAGGAAAAGGTCTTGCATGTGCAGAAAATCAGGCGGGATGGCATCATAAGACGCCAAGTCTTGAGCAGGTGGAACAGTTAAAAGAAGATATGGCTGAATACAGAAAGGAACTGGCATGATGGGAAAAGAAGCTTTGAGCAGTGCTTTTTCTCAGATGATTCTGGAAGAAGCTAAGAAGGATAAAGATATTGTAGTGGTATGTACGGATTCAAGAGGTTCAGCAAAACTTGGAGCTTATCCGGATGAAGTTCCGGATCAGTTTGTAGAAATGGGAATTGCAGAACAGAACAGTGTTACAGTTTCAGCAGGTATGGCTTATATGGGAAAGAAAGTATTTACCATTGGACCGGCAAGCTTTTACAGCATGCGTTCAGCAGAACAGGTAAAGGTAGATGTTGCTTATTCTCATAATAATGTAACTGTAATCGGAATCAGTGGAGGAATCAGCTACGGTGCACTTGGTGCAACCCACCATTCACTTCAGGATATTTCACTTATGCGTGCGATTCCAGGACTGACAGTAATGATTCCGTCTGACGCAGTTCAGATGAGAAAGATCACAAAAGAACTTCTGGAGTCTCCCAGACCGACTTATATTAGAATCGCAAGAAGCGGAGTTCCAGTGATCTACGATGAAGAGACAGAATTCAAGATTGGAAAAGCTCACCGCCTTACAGATGGAAAAGATGCAGCAATTATTGTCTGTGGTCAGCTTGTTGCAACAGCACTTCAGGCAGCAGAAGAATTAAAAGAAGAAGGAATTGATATTTCTGTAGTGGATATGTATACGATCAAACCATTAGATACAGAGATGATCGAAACAGTAGCAAAAGAATGCGGATGTATCCTTACACTGGAAGAGCACAGTCTTTATGGTGGACTTGGCGGTGCTGTTGCAGAGGTGGTTGCACAGACAGAAATGGTTCCGTTAGATATCTGCGGAATTCCGGATGAAGATGTACCAAATGGTTCAGACCAGGAAGTATTTAAGTACTATAAAATGGACGCACAGGGAATCAAAGACAGAGTAAAGGCTTTGATTAGTAAAAAAGGTAAGTAATAATAACATAATAAAACTAATGTAATGTAGGAGGAAGAAAAAAATGGAAGGAACAATGAAAGTCTGCGTGCTGACAGGGCAGAGACAGCTTGAATGGACTGAGAGAGAAATCCCACAGCCGGCAGCAGGAGAACTTCAGATTAAACTGGAGTATGTAGGAATCTGCGGATCTGATCTTCATTTCTATGATCAGGGAAGGCTGGCAAACTGGGAACTGGATGGACCTCTTGCTCTTGGACATGAGCCTGGCGGAGTTGTTACTGCAATTGGAGAAGGTGTAACAGGATTTGAGATAGGTGATAAAGTTGCCATTGAGCCTGCAGTACCTTGTGGAAAATGTGAAGCCTGCAGAACTGGTCATTATAATCTTTGTCCTGATGTAAAAATGCTGGCAATTCCTCACGAGAGAGATGGTGTTTTTGCAGAATATTGTACACATGATGCAACCATGTGTTTCAAACTTCCTGAAAACATGGACACTATGGAAGGCGGACTTCTGGAGCCATTAACAGTAGGTATGCATGGAACAGAACTTTCAAATGCCAAAATTGGTGAAACAGCAATCGTACTTGGATGTGGATGTATTGGTCTGTGCACGATTATGAGCCTGAAAGCAAGAGGCGTAACAGAGATCTATGCAGCAGATGTGCTTGATAAACGTCTGGAAATGGCGCTGGAAGTAGGTGCGACAAGAGTATTCAACAGTACAAAAGAAAGTATTGAAGAATTTGCCAAAACGCTTCCGGGTGGCGGAGCAGATCAGGTTTATGAATGTGCAGGAAACAGAATTACAACATTACAGACCTGCAGACTGATCAAACGTGCAGGAAAAGTTACTCTGACAGGTGTTTCTCCTGAACCTGTTCTGGAACTGGATATCGCTACATTAAATGCAATGGAAGGAACTATTTATTCCGTATACAGATACAGAAATTTGTATACGAAGGCAATCAAAGCAGTATCCGGTGGATTGATCCCGTTAAAGAAAATCGTTTCACATGTATTTGATTTCAAAGACTGTATTCATGCGATCGAATACAGCAATGATCATAAAGATGAGGTAATTAAGGGCGTAATTAAATTTTAAAATTACTGATTCAGAAAAAATTAAATAATAATAAAAACAAAATGTTAATCTAAGGAGGAAACAAAAATGAAAAAAAGACTTATGGCAATCACATTTGCAGCATTAATGGCAACATCCATGATGGGATCTACAGTATTTGCAGCAACAGATGGCGGCAGTGTAGCAGGAAAAACATCTCTGGCAGATGCAAATTTTGATACAGATTACCAGCCACAGAAAGATGAATATAAGATTTACTGCACATACAAAAACATCCACAGCTGGTATGATGCAATTAAAACTGGTGTAGATGCAGCAGTAGCAGACCTCAAAGATAAAGGTGTTACCATTGACTATGAATGGTATGGACCAGCACAGCCGGATGCAGTTGACCAGGTAAACTCTATTGAAACAGCAGTAGGGCAGGGATATGATCTGATTGCTGTAGATGTTAACCAGGCAGATACTACTGCAAAAGCAATCGATACAGCAGTAGATGCAGGTGTTAAAGTAGCAACATTCGGAACTGTTGACGTACCGAATTGTAAGAGAAGCTTCTTTGTAGGAAACGATGATCCATACGGAGATGGAGAAGCACTTGCAAAAGCAGTATGTGAGAAGATGGGCGGCAAAGGCCAGATCGCACTTCTTGGCGGTACAATGGGAGCAGAATCTCATGAGCAGAGACTTCAGGCATTCAAAGATGTTATCGCTACATATCCTGATATCGAAGTAGTAGATGAGCAGAGAGATGATGACTCTGTAGAAAAAGCAATCAGCTTAACAGAATCCTGGTTGCAGGCATATCCGGATCTTGGCGGAATCCTTTGCAATAACATGTCCAACCCTGTTGGTGCATGCCAGGCTGTAACAGATGCCGGTAAAGCAGGCGACATTATCATTGGTGGTATGGACCATGACCTTCGTACTCTGAACTATCTGAAAGATGACACATTATATGTAGCTCAGGTTCAGAACTGCTATGACATGGGATACAAATTAATCTGGAACGCTGTTAAGACTATCGACGGCGAGACAGTAGATGAAGTTACAGACGTTGGATCAACATCCGTATACGCTGACGATGCAGACAACTATATTACCATGCTTTATGGAGAGGATGCAGACGCAAATGCAAAATAAAAATGATAACCTTATCATCGAAATGAAGGATATCAGTAAGTTTTTCCCGGGTACCAGAGCTTTGGATCATGTAAGCCTGAAACTGAGAAAAGGTGAGATTCATGCACTGGTAGGAGAGAATGGAGCCGGAAAAAGTACTCTTATGAATATCCTTACCGGACAGCTTACAAAAGATGGCGGGGAAGTCTTTATGGAAAGAGAGCCGTTAAGGCTCTCTTCTCCACAGGACGCTTTAAAAAAGAATATCGTATTAGTGCCGCAGGAATTGAATCTTATTCCTGAAGCCAGTGTGACTGAGAATATTTTCCTGGGAAATGAATTCTCTTCTAAAGGTATGATCGACTGGAAAAAATCTCATGAAAAAGCAAAAGAACTTTTGAAAATATTAAATGTAGATATCGATGTGACGCAGCCGGTCAAGAAATTGTCTGCAGCGTATCAGCAGATGGTATCTATCGCACATGCCCTTACCTATACACCAAAGGTTTTGATCCTGGATGAGCCTACAGCTGTACTGACAAATGTAGAAGCTCAGAATCTGTTTAATTCCATGCATCGTTTAAAAGAACAGGGAACTGCCATGGTATTTATCACCCATCATCTTGATGAAGTTATGGAAGAAACAGACAGGATCACGATCATGAAGGATGGACAGCTGGTGGAAGAGGTTCTGACTTCAGAGATCACAAAAGAAGAAATGATCACAAAAATGGCCGGAAAAAAGGTCAATGTGGCAAAACATGTCAAACGTACTTATTCCAATGAAAAGTTTTTTGAAGCTAAGAATCTTACCAGAACAGGTGAATTCGAGAATGTAAGTTTTGATGTGAAAAAAGGTGAGATTCTCTGTGTAGCCGGACTTGTAGGTGCCGGACGTACAGAAATTTTCAAATGTGTGTTTGGAATCACAGAGAAAGAACCGGGTGGACATACCTTTATCGAAGGAAAAGAAGTTAATATCAAATCCCCGATTGAAGCAATCAAATGTGGAATGGGATATGTTTCAGAAGAAAGACGTCATGATGGAATTACTCCTGGAATGTCAGTAAAAGAGAATATGATTCTTCCATCTTATGATCAGATGACAAAGAATGGTTTGATTGATTATAAAAAAGTTACGGAAATCGTTGACCAGTATATAGATTCTATGTCTATCAAGACAGCCTCAAGAGAAACACTGATCAAAAATCTTTCCGGTGGTAACCAGCAGAAAGTTATCGTAGCCAGATGGATGGCAAAAAATGTGAAAATGCTGATCCTGGATGAGCCGACACGAGGTATTGACGTAAATGCAAAGGGTGAGATTTATGATCTTATCCGTACACTTGCAGACAACGGCGTAGCAGTAGTTGTAATTTCTTCAGAAATGGAAGAAGTTCTGGCACTTGCAGACCGTATCATGGTTATTCATGCAGGAAAAGTCAGTGGATTTATTGACCAGGTGGAAACAACCTCACAGGAAGATGTCCTGAAGGTGGCATTTCAATAACAGGGGGATTTCATATCATGAACAGTTTAAAGAGATTTATAAAATCCACAGCAGGAATGGTATTTATCGTAACAGTTCTTGTTGGAATCGCAGTACATATAGCAACCGGAAACTTTTTTACGTCTTATAATATCAGTACCCTTTCAAGAGCTGCTTCTTTTGCCATTATTGTTGGTTTTGGACAGACGATCGTACTTCTTACAGGAGGAATCGATCTTTCTGTAGCTACTGTTGGACAGGTCTGTGGTATGGCAAGCGCTATCTTTATGGTAAACTATGGAATGAATCCATATCTTGCGATTATCATTGCCAGCTTAATGGGTATTGCCCTTGGCGCAGTAAATGGTTTCTTCATTGCATATTTTAAAATGACACCATTTATCGTAACTCTGGCAACTATGCAGATTTACAAAGGTATTGTATATGTTATCACAAAAGGTATGCCGATAACAGGTATGCCGGAAAATGCACAGAATCTTGCCAATGGTATTATTGGTGGAGTACTTCCGAAAATCGTTGTTATGATGATCTTAATCTGTGTGATTCTCACAGTTATGCTTAACAAAACAAAATTCGGACGTCACATTTATGCACTTGGAGGAAACCGTAAATGTGCAAAGATCGTAGGTATCCCTACAGAGAAAGTAGAAATGTTAGTGTACTGCCTGAGTGGTCTTCTCGCAGCATTTGCAGGCGTTATGATGGCATGCAAACTTGCATCCTTCCAGGCAAGTATTGGTGAAAGCTGGCAGATGGATTCCATCACAGCCGCAGTACTTGGTGGTACTTCCATGGCAGGTGGTATCGGAACAGTTGTCGGAACTATCTTTGGTGGTCTTTTAAGTAGTGTTATCAGTACATGTATCACATTGCTGAGAATTTCTTCTTACTGGCAGACAATTGTTACAGGTGCAGTTGTATTGATTGCCGTATTTATTGACGCAGTAAAGGATAATCCTGTAATTCAGGAAAAAATTCAGAGAAAACGCAGAAGTAAAGGAAAGAATTAAGATGCGTAATCACGCAGCAGAAATAGAATCAAAGAGAAGAAAAAGGCAGTCGGTTTAAATTTCCGACTGCCTTTTACATTAAAGCGTGTTTGAAAAATATTTTAGCGTCCTGTAAGGGTCATTGTATATGCATTCGTTGCAGATTGCCAGGTTTTTCCTCCGACTTTTTTATTTGCAAGAACTTTGATTCCATACTTGACATTTTTCTTCATATTATTGAGTTTGAAGGAAGTAGCGGTTGTTGTTTTTACCTTTTTGTAGGAATTGCCTCCCGGATATTTTACATAAACGGAGTAGCTGGTTGCACCTGCGGTTTTGTTCCATTTAACACTCATGGTACTATTTGTATTTCCTGCTTTCTGAAGCATGATGCCGAGAGCAAAATACCTGATAGTTGGTTTGGTACTCACATAGCGTTTATTGTTCAGGGTGATATATGGATAAATTTTTACCTGATAAAATGCATTTTTGCTCGCCGGAAGAGTAAAGGAATATCTGGTATCAAAATATTTGGTTATAGGCTTTTGTGCTGCTGAACTTTGATATACAACTTTATATCCTGAAATAGCGTTAGAAGGATTAGGCAGCTGCATATTAAAGGTATAGCCGCTGGTAGTGGAAGCGTAAGAAGATTTAACTCTTACACTTGTATATAGTGTTGTGCAGCCGGCAATGCGGGATGAAATTGCAGTGCCGGATGAATCTAAAGCAGTGATTTTTATATTATAAGCGGTACCTGCTTTTAATTTATTTATTGTAGCTTTGCTTTTAGCATTACCTATATAACCCAGGAGCCTGTAAGACGAAGAATTAAAATTGCTGATGCTGACAGCATATTTTTCAGCATTTGAAACAGAGTTCCACTGAACAGTTACAGAGTTTACAGTAGCTGCAACCTGACTGATTCCGGACTGCGCGGTAAGAGAGGCACCGGCGTTCTGTGTGTCTGAGAAATCAATGTCAGGAACATCAGATGTGGCTTCCTGGGTTAGTTCAGCGGGCTGTTCAATTGGTGAAAGCTGAGCGGTAGCTGCAAATGTAGTGGCAGCTGTTGAGAATGTAAGAGCTGCACTGAGAGTAATGCTTACAAATAATTTTTTAAAACTTTTTACTTTCATGTTAGATCCTCCTTTTGAAAAGTGGAAAATATAAAAAAGCTCCGTTAATGTTAGAATTATTTTAACATAACGGAGTTGAATTTCTGTAATTTTCTATTATTGCCAGAACATAGATTTTGCGTATCTCGAAGCGTGTTGCTGAGAACGGAATGAATAGTAATATGTTATTTATTCATCCCAGCCATCATACATGCGGATATTGACCTGAATGTTTCTTACGACATCACCTTCCTGGAGGTCCAGGTCGGATTCATCGGAAATTGCAGGAAGATCCATTTCATCTTCCATTACTTCTGCATAGATCCAGTTATAAGCTGCTTCATTTGCATTATCGATAGCATCATCCAGAGTATCCCCTTCTGCCTCACAGCATTCCAGATCTGGAAAGAATGCCTTATATTTGCCCTCTTTGTTTTTGCGGAAAACCGCAGGATATATAAATTTCATTGAAAAACCCCTCACTTTCTGCCATAGAAAAATATTATATTTTGTAACTATTCAGCACTTTACTATCCCGCGAGGTACTGAACAGTTACATATTTTTGTGCATTTTGGTTTACGTTTATACCGAGAATAGTATATAATACATTCATATATTCAGCAAGTGATAATGGATAAAAATCGGAAATGTAAGAGGGAGATATGGGATGCTTACAATAGAAATGGACAATTTTGATTTGGGTCAGATCTGCAGATCCGGGCAGTGTTTCCGAATGGATCAAATTGGTGATGACCGTTACCGGGTTATTGCGGGAGATAAATATCTGGAACTGACACAGGAAAGAGGAATTGTCAATTTCTTCTGTCCGGAAGAGGATTTTATTTTCTTCTGGATCCGGTATTTTGATCTGGATCATGATTATAATGAATACATACAGAAAATCAATCCCAGAGATAAATATCTGACTGCTGCAGGTGAGATGGGAAGCGGAATCCGTATTCTGCAGCAGGATTTGTGGGAGATGATTATATCATTCCTGATTTCACAGCAGAATAATATTACAAGAATAAAAAAGTGTATTGAAAATATCAGCCGGGAATTTGGAGAGAAAAAAGAAAGCAGTACAGGTGTAGAATATTATGCATTTCCAACCGCACAGGCCCTGGCATCTGCAACTGAAGAACAATTGCGGGAGTGTAATCTGGGGTACCGGGCAAAATATGTGCTGGATACAGCAAGGAAAGTCTTTTTTGGTGACATATCTTTAGAGAGTATCTATGACATGACATATAAAAATGCACGAAAAGAGCTTCTGAACCTATATGGGGTTGGAGAGAAAGTAGCAGACTGCATCTGCCTTTTTGGACTGCATCAGCTGGATGCTTTTCCTATCGATACTCACATCCGCCAGGCACTGGATGCTCATTATAAACGTGGATTTCCAAATCGACGATATAAAGGTTTCCGAGGCGTGATGCAGCAGTATATATTCTATTATGAACTGGCAAACAGCAGCAAATAAAGGAGAAATGTTATTATGGAAATCGGAGCAATGTTAGACGAATTAAGGGAAAAAGCACTGAAAGACCGTAACATCTGGAAACAGTTGATGGATACCAGAAAAGAAAAACAGCCACTGGATGCTTTCTGTGCCAAGTGCCGGGAACTTGGATATGAAATTTATGAAATGGATCTGATCACCGCCGGCGAAGAATTCTATGCTACTATGCGAAGAAGTACAAACGGTGGAGGAGAGAACTCTCCAAAGTTGGCAGGGGAAGATGACTTCTATGAACTCTTTTTTGCCAGCCTGGAACAAAATAAGTAAAATTCCTATGATAATAAAAAGCTCTCCGGGCAGGATCACACTGTTGCGGAGAGGAATTATGTTGCTAAAGCGACCCGCCACAGGCAGAGAATCCTGCATGCAGGATTCTCTGCCTGTGGAAAAGCAGCCCATGGGGTATCAAGTTAGATACAAAAGAAAATAAATGATTAGTTTGAACGCAGATCGCGAAGCGGCTGCGTTCATGAGCAAGTAGCGAAGCGGATTGCGAATGTCCGCTTTACTGATCCAGACCATTCTTTGCACAGATATCGTTAAGGCAACATTTATCACAATATGGCTTTGTACGTGCTGTACAGACATCACGTCCATGATTAACCAGACGATGGCAGAGCTCATTTCCCTCTTCCGGTGGAATGATCTTCCACAAAGCCATTTCTACCTTCTTAGGATCTTTTATACCATCTACCAGGCCAATACGGTTAGACAGACGGATACAATGTGTATCCGTAACAATCGCAGGTTTGCCAAACACATCTCCCATGATCAGATTCGCACTCTTTCTTCCCACACCAGGAAGCTTCAGCAGAGCATCAAAATCATCAGGAACATTATCATGATACTGTTCATGTAAAACTTTCATACATGCGCTGATATCTCTGGCTTTACTCTTTCCCAGTCCGCAAGGACGCACGATTGCTTCGATGTCAGCTACGTCGGCGTTTGCAAGAGCCTCTACTGTAGGATATTTTGCGTACAGATCCTGCACAACCACATTCACCCTCGCATCTGTACACTGTGCAGCCAGACGCACACTTACCAATAATTTCCACGCATTATCATAATCCAGAGTACAATCCGCATCCGGATATTCCTTTTTCAATCGCTCAATAACCTCAAGGGCTAATTCCTGTTTTGTCATATATATTTTCTAACTCCGTTTCATATTTTATTGTATTTCTATAATATCATAAACAAGCTCTGCTTGCATTTCCGATTTTCCTATATTAAAATAAAATCAGCCGTTGTATTTACAACAAAGCATATAAAAAATAATGAAAAGGAGTAACTGTTCAGTACCTTCACAGTTACGAAAAGAAAACTATATGATAGATACAGAATTTCTACGCAGATCCCGTCTGTTCAGGGGATTTACAAAAGAAGAAATAACAAGTCTGCTGGAGTGCCTGAATGCCGCTGTCAAAACATACCGCAAAGGAGAATACATTTTCCAGGCAGGGGAAGTGACAGAGAATTTTGGAATGATCATAGAGGGAAAAGTTCAGATCATCAGTGATGACTACTGGGGGGAAAGACAGATTCTTGCCGGTTTTGGAAAAGGACAGCTTTTCGGGGAGGCATATGCATGTATGGAGAAAATGCCTCTCCTGGTCAGTGCGATAGCAGTAGAAGAATCTCAGGTTCTGATGCTGAATGCTCACAGAGTTCTTCAGACCTGCACCTCAGCCTGTGACTTTCACCGCAGACTGGTAGAAAATCTGGTAGGGATCCTGGCAAAGAAAAATCTCACACTTACCAGAAAAATTGACCAGATCAGCAAAAAAACAATCAGAGGAAAAGTGCTTGCATATTTGTCAAGTGAGGCCGGACAACAGGATAGCAATGATATTACTGTTCCATTTAACAGACAGCAACTTGCAGAATATCTGGCAGTTGACAGAAGTGCATTGTCGGCGGAATTGTCAAGGATGCAGAAAGAGGGTATTATCAGTTACAGAAAGAATCATTTTGTTTTAAATAAAGATCATATAGAATAGCCAAAAAACAGAACGTTAATTTATTGGTACACAGGTTGAGTATTTTTGATTAACTGATAGAAATTAACACATAAGAGGGAAAAGAATGAAAGTACGAATGTATAATGTAGGTTTCGGAGACTGCTTCTGTCTCCGGGACAGAAAGAAGAGTCTGCTGGTGGACTTTGGAACTAATAACAGCAGAATAGAGGGTCGCCCGAGAAGAGAGATATTTGATGTGATTATTTCAGACTTATCTACGATTAATCGCAAGAATCTGCTTCTGACTCATTTTCATATGGACCATCTGTCGGGACTTCTTTATATGATGAAAAACAGAGACAGTTCTCTGGATTTTGGGAAAATTTATCTGCCGGATGTGTTTTCAAAAGAAGAAATGAGCAGGACACTTGTATTGTTGCTTCTGGCGGATCTGCTGAAGGAGTCAGGGCTTCCGAGCCGTCAGGTCAGCCTTTTTGCACTGGTGGATGCACTTCTGGAGAACAGACAGAATCTGGAACTGCTTTCTCGAGGTAAGATTTTTGAGGATAAATATCAGGCATTATGGCCGGATACGGATGTCATTCAGAGAGAAACAGATGAGGTATATAATGAGATCTGCAAAAACGAAAATCTTGCAGTGGTTATGGAAGAATTGCTGAATTTTGCAGAAAAACTGCGCAGAATCATCTGGTCTATGACAGAGGAAGGAAAGGCACAGACAGAGGAAGAACAGGAGAAGATTTCTCTGGCATATGTCTATGACCGGGAGTTTCGGAGGATTAAAGCGATACCTGAATTCAAAGAGCTTCTCAGTTTTCTGAATACAAATAAAGTTAATCTGAGACAGTTTAAACATAAGATCAGTATTGTTTTTCAGAATGCAAGAGACGGAGAACTGAACCTGTTGTTTACCGGAGATGTACAGCCGGGACATTTGAAGATGATCGCAGAAAATTATGATGGGAAGTTGCCGTTATATGAGCATTACTGGTGCATTAAAGTGCCACATCATGGAACTCAGGAACATTATTTTGATTTCTCGCAGTACGAACCGGAAAACATGATGATCTCTAATGGAATTCATTTTGCGAACAGTAAAAAAGAATCCAAAGAGTTGCGTACATCACCGCTTTATGGAGGATTATTTTATATCCCGGATACACATATGTATTGTTCTAACTGTGATTGCTGTGACTGCTATGAAAATGGCTGTTCCTGCAAAGAGGCAGATGTTATCTCGCCGGCGTACTATAAAGATATTTAAACTACTATAAAGATACTTAAACTATGAAATTGTCATTCTGCTATAAATAAGCAAAGTAAATTGTGGATATTCGTCCATTCATTTGAGAAGAATCAGGTAAGGTTTATTGAAGTAAAATCGAAGTAAGGTATGTTGCCGGGAACAAAAATGGATGGTAAGGACTTTACAGAATTTACAAAAAACAGCAGGTATCCGTATATTCCATTGAATATACAGTACCTGCTGTTAGTTTTTATATGATAATAACTATGATGTACGATTAACTATGATATACGATTATTTCGCCGGTGTCAGGTGCCAGATATCGTTGTTGTACTGTTCGATAGTTCTGTCAGAAGAGAAGAATCCGGCTTTTGCAATGTTAACCAGCATCTTCTTTGCCCATGTTTTTCTGTCGGCATAATCAGCCAGTGCCTGATCTTTTTTCTCAACATAATCGTTGAAGTCAAGCAGAGTCATGAACCAGTCTTTGCTTACCAGTTCGTGATGCAGTCTTTCAAGATTTTCTTTATGGCCAAGTGCCAGCATCTTTTCACTTACAATGAAGTCAACACATTCTTTGATGCGTTTGTCATTTTCATAGATATCTCTGGAGCAGTAGTCTGCTTTCTCGTAATGCTCGATAACTTTCTCACTGGATTCACCGAAGATATAGATATTATCTTCACCGACCAGTTCACTGATCTCAACATTAGCGCCGTCCATAGTTCCCAGAGTAACAGCACCGTTCAGCATGAACTTCATGTTACCTGTACCGCTTGCTTCTTTGGAAGCCAGGGAGATCTGTTCAGAAATATCGCATGCAGGGAATAATTTCTCAGCTGCAGATACATTGTAGTTCTGAACCATAACAAGCTTCATGTGTGGTGCAACTTCTGGATCATCTTTGATAAGATCCTGAAGTGTAAGCAGAAGATGAATGATATCCTTTGCGATTACATAAGCAGGAGCTGCTTTTGCACCGAAGATAAAGGTTACAGGCTGAGATGGTTTCTTTCCACCCTTGATTTCCAGATATTTGCTGATGATGTACAGAGCGTTTAACTGCTGGCGTTTGTACTCATGGAGACGTTTGATCTGGATATCATAGATGCTGTTCTCATCAATTTCAACACCTGTGTTGGACAGGATAAATTCTTTACAGGTTTTCTTAGCTTCTGTTTTGATCTCAAGAAGCTTGTTCAGAACTGCGTCATCATCCTTATATTTCAGGAGATTTTCCAGTGCAGTTGCATTTGTTTTAAACTCATCACCGATCAGAGAGGTAATATAGTCTGTCAGCGGATGATTGCAGTGCATTAACCAGCGGCGGAATGTGATACCGTTAGTCTTGTTATTGAATTTCTCCGGATAAATATCATAGAAAGCTTTCAGCTCGCTTGTTTTCAGGATTTCTGTATGCAGGGCAGCAACACCGTTGATGGAGAATCCATAGTGGATATCCATATGTGCCATGTGAACCAGATTATTTTTGTCAATGATGGCTACATTTTCCTGTGGATATTTTGCTTTGATTTTCTCATCCAGCTTTTCGATAATCGGTACAAGGTGAGGAACTACATCAAGAAGGTAGTCCATCGGCCATTTTTCCAGAGCTTCTGCGAGGATGGTATGGTTTGTGTAAGCACATACTTTGGATACAATCTCAGCAGCTTCGTCGAAGTCGATTCCGCGCTCTGTCAGGAGACGGATCAGTTCCGGAATGACCATACTTGGGTGAGTATCGTTGATCTGGATCACTGCGTAGTCTGCAAGGTCATGAAGGTTGCAGCCTTTCTTTGTTGCCTCGTCAAGGATGAACTGTGCAGCATTGGATACCATGAAGTACTGCTGGAAGATACGGAGCTTACGTCCGTCATCATCGCTGTCATCCGGATACAGGAACAGTGTCAGGTTGTGAAGGATGTCCTTTTTGTTAAAGGAAATTCCATCGTGAACCATGGATTCATCTGCCAGATCAATGTCAAATAAGTGCAGATGAATGGATTTGTTATTGTAGCCTGCAACATCGATATCGTACAGGGAAGATTTCAGTGAAAATCCGCGGAACGGTACAGTATAGGAAACACCTGCAGGTGTGAGCCAGCTGTGTTCTTCAATCCATGGGTTCGGAGTTTCTTTTTGAAGTCTGTTCTCAAAGAGCTGTTTGAAAAGACCCAGATGATAATTCAGACCAATACCTTCGCCCGGAAGACCGAGAGTTGCGATGGAGTCCAGGAAGCATGCTGCCAAACGTCCAAGACCACCGTTTCCAAGAGATGGTTCCGGTTCCACTTCTTCGATGTCAGCGATGGCTTTTCCATTCTCTTTTAAGAATGCAGCAACATCATCATAGATTCCCAGATTGATCAGGTTGTTGGATAATAATTTACCGATCAGGAATTCTGCGGAAATGTAATAGATTTTCTTCTTTCCATCCTGATAGCCTTTTTCGAAGAGCTGGTTTTTGGTATAAATCAATAATGCATTGTAAATTTCTTCGTTTGTGCACTGACGCGCGTTTTTCTTATACAGGTCATAGATGAGCTTTTCTAAATTTTCCATCGTAATCTCCCTTTCTGAAATGAATATGTGTTTTTTTATGAGTTAGATTGCTTATTTTTTAGTTTTGAATAGTGTATTGTTTTCTGGTTTATATCAGGAAGAGAAGTTCTCTTGCTGACATCTATAACTATATCAGCAGTCAATTTAAAAAAATACAACAAAATTGCGATTTTATGACAGGTTTCTGCGAAACTTATGAGGAGACATTCCGGTTGCCTGCTGGAATTTCTTAATGAAGTAGCTGGTGTTGTTGAAGCCTACTTCCAGTGCGATCTCTGTGACAGAGGAATCGGAGTGCAGAAGCAGAGGCTTGGCTTTCTCAATGCGCAGGTCATTGATATAGGCAATCAGAGTCTTGTCCGTATATTGTTTGAACAGTTTCATAAAGTAGTATTCGCTGTAATTTGACATGGCAGTAAGGTCTGCGGCATTGAGAGGCTGGGCGTAGTTCAGGTTAATATAGTCCAGGATCTTTTTAATAGAAGCAAGACTCTTATTTTGTTCTTTATCCGCAGGAATAATGTAATTTCCCATGAGCATTTCATAGAAGAAACTGAAAAACAGAGCTTTTAATTTTACAAAATAATAAGGCTTTTTTTCCTTATGGCAGGTGTGGATTGTATCAAAAAGCTGGCAGATATTTTCATAGTTGCTGTCTGCTGGAGAAATAATATGCGTAAATTCCGCCTGATTTTCCATCAGCAGGGAAATGACACGTTCCTGACATAAATCTCCCACCGGACTGGACAGGAAGCTCAGGTCGAATACAATGCTTCTGAAATAAAGGATATTCTTCAGATCTGTTTTTATGCCATGAAGAACTCCACGGTTTACGATGATCAGATCACCGGACTTGACGCGGAGAATCTCTTTATTCAGACGTACCAGACCGCTGCCGGATTCAATATAGATCAGTTCCATCTCATCATGCCAGTGGTTATAGAGAGAATGGAAGATCTGGCAGTTGTCTGTATAGGTTTCTATGGGAAGCTCAAAGGAGCCGTGAGAACTTCGTTCTTTCAGGGTATCATCTACTTCAATTGTGGGAGTAACTGGCATGGAAAGCGCCTCCTTTTTTCAGAGATTTTTTATCTGTAGTAAGACAATGGAATCAAAAGTATCATTATGGTCAATCCACTGATAGGAGCCATTATACCTCTGACAGATATCTTCAATAATAGAAAGCCCATATCCATGAGAACCCGGTTCTGATTTCGTAGTCTTATGTGTAAAACTCTGTAACGGGTTCTTGGTATTGTGCATATATATGGTAAGAAATCCGTTGGAAATGTTTGCAGACAGCCGGATTTCAGGCTCAGGATTGCCGGAAGCGTTACAAGCTTCGATAGCATTGTCCAGAAGATTAAAAAATATACTGCTCAGGTCAGTTGTATCAATGGAAATCTTTTCCGGTAAAAGGATCTCATAGGACACCTGGATATGTTCCTGTTTGGCGCGGAGCCGTTTTCCTTCCAGGATTGCCTGCAACAGGTTATTCTGACAGTAAGGATGAAAACGATCCTTCTGAAAAGTCTGGTTCAGATTTTTGATGGCAGTGTCGGCCTGCTCATGTTTTCCCTGCTCCAGGAGTGACTGGAAGTTCTGAAGTCCCTGTGCAGTTTTGACCTGAAAATCCTGAGTATCCTGTCTGCGGATCTGAAGACTGTAATCCTGTTCCTGTTTTAATTGTTTCTGCTTTTGAAGAAAAGCCAGTTCCATTTCAGTATTGGATTTCTTTAACACATCAGAAAGCACGCAGTATAAAAGAATACAGATAAGAATCATAAACACTGCCAGGATCAGAAACATATGATCAATTTTTTCTGTATAAATCGTAGACAGAAAATATAACAACTGGAATATAAAGAGGAAGAGAAATAAAGGAATCAATTTAATGTTCTTTTTCATGACTGCAATCCTCCTCTGGTTGTTTTTCTTGTGGTCTGCAATTAAGCCGGGACAGAACAGAAGCGGTATATGTTTCTGCTTCCTCATATTTTTTCATATTCATCAAATACATGACAGACATGATGTGATTCTCAATATCGTGATTCCATTTTCGGAGATTGGCATATTCATTACTTAACTGAACGGAATCATTCATCTGCTTTTTCATCAACTCAATTTCCATTTTTTTCTGTAAATATTCCCTGTGCTGCTGGGCTAAAGAACGGACTGCACGCAGAAACAGCAGATAACTGCCGATGCATATGATCCAGTAAATGATGCTCAGAGCCAGAATTGCTACGGGCTTTTTCTGAAGGGAAATTATAACATTGAGAAAAACCGGAGCGACCAGCGGCAGTAACAGTTGTAAAAAGGTGAGTATTTTCAAATAATCTATACACTGTCGCAGGATTTCTGATATTTTCCAGAGAAGAAACAGGCCAAGCAGGATGTTGGAGAGTTCAATGACGAAATATTCTACAGGTGAACAGCTGGATATCAGGTTATGCGGAGTATAGGTATTGGTCGGTATAAAAAGATTATGAAGTGTTATGAAAACACTGGTACATAAAATTTCCGGACAGATTATCAGCAGCTGGAAAATAAAATAAACAGCTAATTTTTTTATAAAAGATGCCTGGAATAAAAAAAGTGTTACAAGAAATGCTGTAAGCTGAAATACGATTGTAATTTCGTTATGCTGTGATTCACGCTTGATCCAAAATAACAGTGCCATAAATACTGACAGACACAAAAAAAGTGGAAGTGAGATCTTGCGTTTGCAGGGCAGGATCCTGCAGTAAAAGTAAAGCAGTCCAAAACACAGATAAAGGCTGGATAGAATACACAAAAATAGATTGATCATATGACTGCCCATTTACGGCACCTCCCTGTGACTGGCAAGCATCATGAAAGCAAAAGCATCCTTAAACTGCTGGTAATAAGATCTGCTGACAGGGATCTCTGTATTATCAGAAAGTATAATGCCTTTATGACTGTAAGTACGTACAGCGTGAAGATTAACGGCAAAGCTGTTATGACAGAGACAGAAATCAGGTTTCATTCTTTCGGTAAGAACTGTCAGTTTTTCTTTTGTTGTATATGTTCCTGTTCTGGTATAGATGGTGGTCTGCCTCAGATTCCGTTCCAGATAAAGAATATCGGAGCAGAGCACCTGATAATTGCGTGAATTTCCGGAGAAATACAGATACCGTGTATGCAGTTTCTCAAGCTTCTGGCACGCTGCCCTCAGAGCCAGAGGGAGATATTTTTCCATCTGCTGTTTATGGATAAAGTAGGTGTGTTCTGTCTCATATACTGCGGTAGCATATTGCAGATACTGGCTGATAAAAATAATCTGAGTGTCCGGGCTGATATGGTTGATCTTTTCTGCAAGTGAGATGCCATTTACAGTGTCAGAACCAAGATCAATATCTGTCAGTACAATGGAATAAGGACATCCATTCTCTGCAACACTCCGGAGAAATTTATCACCGGATGTGAAATGCGTTATTTCAAAAAATCCCGGAGGATACTTTTGCAGAATAGTATGTATTATTTCATAATGTGAAGGGTTGTCTTCGCAGATTGCAAGTTTCAAAATTGGATTAAGCTCCTTTATTAACGTGGTTGTAGTTTCTTATGTCAGTGACAATATCTGTCGGATATGTCAGATGGATAAAATGAACTGTATTTCCAATAATCATACTATAAAAAATGACGGGATGCAATTTGTCTGTGAGGAAGATTGAGAAAAAATGGTTAAATATGTAGTGAAATATAGTTGTTTGTGTGAATGCATGCGATTTCGGGAGTCTGTGTGATACAATCAGGATATGGAAACAAGGAAGCGGTTTTAGAGATTTTGTACGTGAAAAAAATTATTATTCCTGGTACTTTCAAGCGCTGAATATATATGTGAAAGCGGTATTGTTTCCATGGGAGAAGAAAAATATTATAAGAATGACTGTCTGAAAATCATTATGGACATATATAAAGCACTTGGAAGCATCAGGAAACTTCTGGTAATAATACAAATGACGAAAGGGCAATCGGCCCCTTTATTATTTTTCAGAGTATTTTTCAATTACACAATTATGTGTTTTCTGTTTTTTATCATAAGAAATTCCAACAAGTAAAATATTGTCAGTATAATTTGCAACAGCTTCAGGGTACTGCCTGTTTTTTATCTGCCGGATTGCGGTCTGGGCATTTTGATTCCATTTTAACTCAACAACAAGTGCAGGGTAATCTCTGGAATATTCTGGCTTTGGAAGGTAGACAAAATCTGCAAAACCTCTGCCAGCAGGAAATTCACGTATAGGTTTAAAATAATACCGCATAGTGCTGAGATAACCGATGGACAGAATGCTGCTGAGGGAGTTTTCGTTGTTGTACTGAATAGCTGAAGCGTATTCATTGTGTATTTTTTCAATGGCTCTGGCCACGGTGTCTGTGTCCATGTCCAGAGTGGCATCCAGCAGTTCTGAGGATTCCTGCTGAAATGTCAGAAATTCATTCCATTTCTTTCGTTTAACAGCTTTGGCAAGTTCCTGACGGATTTCTTCATTTGGAACAAATGCAGAATGAGTATCCTGATCATAACCCAGATATCCCAGATGAATCAGGCAGGTAAGAACATCATCTCTGCAGGTAAAATTCACCATATCATTCTGGAAAGTCGTAGGATCGATTTCTGCGGAATTACCGGACAACATTTCTATAATGGCAGTTTTGAGTCCGTCAAAATCCATATTGATCAGAGGTACAATTGCTTCGTAGGTTCCGGTATCCGACCAGTAGCTTTGGAATTTATTCCATATCATTAATTCTACTACTGCTTTAGGATTGTATACCTGATATTGCTCCAGCAGATAACCGTCATACCAGTGTTTGGTTTTGGAGAAATCCCGGTGGTATTTTTCACAGAGCATTCGTACTTCTTCTTCCGTAAAGCCAATATATTTGGAAAAGATCCTGGCATCAGTCATTGTAAACTCCGTAAAATTATTCAGAGCTGACTGTGTTTTGATTTTCTTGATTGGAAGAATCCCGGTGAGGTAAGCCAGTTGAATATATTTGGTAGGTTCAGAACCTTTGAACATACCGCGGAGAAAGTTGATGTATTCCTCCTGGACTGCCAGGTCGGTAGAAGCATCTCGGATCAAAACATCCCATTCATCAATAATTACTACGAACTTTTGACCAGTGGCAGTGTTAATGCAGGACAGAGCTTCAGGCAGAGAGTTTATGGAAACAGGCAGAATTTCAGGGTAATAATTTCTTAATTCCAGAATCGTCTTTTCGGTAATGTAGGAAACTACATTCTCCGGACCGCCGGCTGGTTCCATACACCATTGAATATCCAGATGGATCACATCATATTGATTCAGATATTTCGTGAAATCAGGTGCCTGACCGATTTCCAGAGATGAGAACATTTCTTCGGAATTACAGCCTTTACAGTAATATGCAGTGAGCATATCGGCAGTGATGGATTTCCCGAATCTGCGGGGGCGACTGTTGCATATGAATTTCGCGGTGGTATCCATAACCTTATTTGTATATGCCAGCAAACCGGTTTTATCTACATAGATTTCTGAATTCAGCGCAACCTGAAAAGCACTGTTTCCGGAATTTACAAATCGTCCCATGGAAATGACTCCTTTCTGTTCAGTGTTTTTTTATCATGTATACTGCTTAGTTTCTTTGTTCTATTGTAAAATGCTATATTCAGAATGTCAATGAGGTATGGGAAAGAGATCCGACATCTGACACGGGAGTGCAAGCTCCTTCTGATAAACTGCGGAGCAGTTATTCGGTGTAGAGCTGTGTAGCGAAGCGGATTGCGAATATCTGATTGACATACTCTAAATATGTAGCGAAATATGGTTATTTATGTAAATGGGAAAAATGTGTGACAAAAATATGTTACAATTCATCTATGAGTGGAAAATTTACAGATACATACAACGTGAGGCTTCTGAGTATCTGTTAATATTGCCTGAGCTGGAAAACCTTATAAGACACTCATGATATCATCTTGGAGAACGTGAAAACAGTACAGGCAGGAAACTTTATGACAGCATGAAAAAATAAGAAAAGGGGGATGCAACAGTATGAAAGGAAAGAAATTTTTAGGGATTGTTCTGGCAGTTACTATGATGTTTACTGGGAATGTCGGCACATCGGCAGTGATACAGGGAGCAGAGTTTGGCGATGGCGGTGATGTGAACGGGTATGTAGAAGAGACGATTGGCGAATCGGAAAATATCAATGAAAGTGAACTGGATTCGGACAATATAGAATCAGTTAGGGAGAATAGTGATGAAATGTTTTCCGATTCTGAAACTCCCAATGCAGAAGAAACATTTGAGGATGGGACTGAAGATGCACAGACTGGATTTGAAGATGAAAATGAAGAAGCACCAGAAGTGGCCGATGTTTGGGAAGAGTTACAGGGATATAGTGCAGAAGTTTCTTATGGAATCTCAGGCCCTCGTATTGTGCCAGATTCAACTCTACAATCAGGAATGAGGGTTACATATGATTGTGTGTGGCTGGGAAGATATCAGAGGGAAAATGCAAATAAGAATAATCCATTAAAATGGCGTGTATTGGATGTTAATGGAACAGATGCGTTTTTGTGGTGTGAGGATGAGGTAGCAGATGTAAATTATCATAATACTGCTGATGATTTTACATGGGAAACTTGCGATTTGCGGAAATGGCTTAACGGTGAATTTTATAAGAATGCATTTAATGCCACAGAAAAAGCTGCTATTAGGCAGTATGGTGTAGAAAATTTAGAGAATCCATTAACTGGAACCTATGCAGGTAGAGCTACATTAGATTATATATATTTATTGTCAGTGGATGAAGTGATAAATCCACGGTATGGATTTTCTACAAATCCTAGCATACAAGATGATGCCAGAAAGAGAAAAGGCAGGAATTGTTGGTGGTTACGTACACCTGGGACAAAAATGTATTTATGCGGTATGTTTATGGGCGGTGGAGAAGGCATTGTATATAATGGGAGTGGAGTTGTTTATAAACCAGGGGGACTTCCATATTATCCAGATAGTGTATATCCAGTCTTGCATCTTAATTTAGCTAATGAGAAAGCGTATACATATGCCGGAACCGTATGTACAAACGGAACAGTAAATGAACAAAATAAACCGAATTCAGGAACTGTGGAAGACAATTCTAAATATGAAATCACTTTTGATAAAAATGCAAATAATGCAGTCGTGGATTTTAGTTCTAAAGTAGTTATAAAAGGTGATAAATATGGAAAACTTCCAGAGGCAAGAAGAAACAATTATGTTTTTGTGGGATGGTACACTAAGAAAAAAGGCGGAACTAAAATTACAAGTAATACGGTTGTCAAGATTAGTAAGAACCAGCGTTTATATGCACAGTGGCGTCTGGGCGGTAATATCTTTTATGACTTAAATGAAGGAACAAATGCGAAAGCAAATCCATCCTATTACTATTCAACAGATGGAGTTAAACTCAAAGATCCGCAAAGAAAAGGATACATTTTCAAAGGCTGGTATACTACTAAGAATTTCGGATTTGGTACAAGAATAAGTGAAATAAAAGTTGGAACGCGGGGGGATAAAGTTTTATATGCCAAATGGGATGCCAAGAAAAATCAGCAGATTCAGATGGAAAAGCAGATAATCAAAACATATAAGGATATAGGTAAAGAATTTAAGCTTTCTATTTCTGGAAGAAGAGAAAATGCAAAAATAACTTATACATCAAGTAATAAAAAAGTAGCTACTGCAAAAGATGGAAAACTCCTGATCAAAGGAGAAGGAAAAGCAACGATTACTGTAAACTTTGCAGATACTAAGAATTACAATGCTGCAAAAAAAGAAATAGAGGTCATTGTTCTGAAGCAACAAACGATTCAGATTGGTGCGGGATTTAAGCCGGAAATCGGATTTGCGGGTGCGACAATCGGAACTATGAATGAAATTCGTTATACAAATGGAAAAATACTTCTTAATGCAACTGCGGAAGGAAATAAACTTACATATACTTCATCTGATAAAAAAATTGCTGTGGTAGATAAAAACGGTGGAATACAATGTAAATCAACGGGAATAGTTACTATTACAATTACTGCCAAACAAACAGAAAAGTATGCAAAAGCAACACAAAGAGTTACGTTTAAAATTGCTAAAGGAAAACCGGTTATTAACTGTCCTAAAGAAATAAATAAAAATGTGTTTGATGCTCCTTTTAATCTTGAAGCAAATACTGGTGCAGAGAAAGTAACATTATCATATAAAAGTAATGCACCAGAAGCAACGGTGGATAAAGAAGGAAAAGTTACGTTGCATAACTGGGAGGATAATGCAATAAGTAAAGATGTTCAGATTACAATTATTTCAAAAGCTACCAGAAATTATGAAAGAGCTACTGCGACAATAACATTAAAGATTAGTAAACTTCCGCCAGATGAGATTTATTTAAAGCAACCTCAGGGGAGCAATACATGTACATTATATGCTACGATGATGATGCTTAGAAGAAAAGCCTGGCTGAATAATGATAAAAATTGGAGAGATATTATAGAAGAGAATGTAAAACCATATGCCTGGGATAGGCAGAATGATTGGTTGAGGGGGTCTTTTACCTATGCTGGTATGACTACATGGTATGGATTTTTACCAGATAATGTAGAAGAGAAAAAGAAAATATTAATTTCCATGTTAAAAGATCATCCAGAAGGAATTATGATTTATGCAAACGAACTTAATCCGTCACATGCAGTATTATTGACAGATTATACGGAAGGTGTATTTTACTGCGCGGATTCTGATCCCGGACAAAAGAGCGGAAGAATACTTCTTACAGAAACTCTAATTGCAGAAACATGTGGTTCGCAGGATCAAGATGTAGTTATAAATTCTTTGAAAAAGTATTGGTACATAAAATGACTTATAGTGTCAAGGAGAAAATCATGAGAAAAAATCAATGGAACTTCAGACTATCACTAATACTTATAATGTTAATACTGGGCCTAGGTCTGATAAAAACTCATCCTGTCAGTGCAGCCAGCTCCATACCGGTAGATTTGGAAACAGGCTATATATACCTATTACGATGTTACCGGTGATGGAAGAAAAGATAATTTTACAGTAAAGGCAGTCAGTCTGGACACTTATTACACTGGTGATGGATATTATAATGCAGTTTATCTTTGCGTAAATGGAAGAGGGCAATACATAAAGCTCAAAAATATGCAAATGCCATTTTACAGCCTGAAAGCCAGATTATATATCTTTGATAATGCCAGACCATTATTATATCTTAGTGCCAAGAGTGATAATGATCATAAATTTATAAATGGTATTTTACGGTATGAAAATGGTAGATGGAAATATCTGTTGGATATGACGAAGGCTTTTGGAGATTATAAACAGTATGCCCGCGGTGAAGTAATCGACAACAGCGGAAATAATCTGAAAGTACGTTATGAAGTTATGTGTTGGACGATAGGCTTCTGCAGGCTGGACTATACATATATCTATAAAAATGGTGTGTTAAAACCTGCGAGCAGTTATGGAAAAATAATTGATTATCGTACCATGTATAATGGTGATCGTACACTTGTAGCCAATAAATCAATCCGGGCATATAAAAAGTGCGGAGGCGGCGGAACATCTTTTGTTCTTCGAAAAGGAAACAAAGCAGTTGTGCAAAAATGGAGATACACTGTGGGCAGACTTTATATCCGCTTAAAATGTGGATCAAAGACCGGCTGGATCAACGGGCAGAAACAGAAAAATTTTGTATCATCAGAACAGCAGTGGTTTTCCAATCTTCCATATGTATAAGCAGAATGTGATTTATAGGCAGGTACAGGGATTTATTCAGATGGAAGGAGACAGTAAAAATGAATATGAAAAGAATATTTCAAAAAATAATTGTGGTATTATTGGCAGCAGTGTTGTGGATATTACCGATACAATCTGTACAGGCGGCTGGTATGTCATATAGTAAGGCGTCGCAGTTATATACTGAGGCACAGTGCCGATGGATTGCTCATCCTCGAAAAGTTAAAATAACTGATGATCTGCGGGCCCGTTCAGGATGGTTTGGAAATGACACAGGAAAAAAAGTAGACTTACACAGGCCATTTTGTTCGGATATGTCCTATTGGATACAGACGGATTTGAGCGGAGATGGAGTACCGGAATATCTTGCAGTGATACCGGGTGGTCAATTGATAATCCTGACAATCTATAAAAATAAAGTAAAGGTTCTGGCTGTTTTGCAGACTACAAGTATCATGCCAGACGTTTATTATAACCGTCAGAATAATACATTTACGATTGCTGCTTCAATAACAGCACGGCTTACATCCAGAAATGTATATAAAATACAGAAAGGAAAACTGTACCGTCTGGCAACATTATCAGATGCTATAGGGCAGATGAATGGATATGGTTATGTACCCATTAACAGATATTTAAATGGAAAGCTGGTTTCTAAGAGCAAATATAACAGATACTACAAAAAATACTGTAAAAATATGCAGATTATTAACTGGAAGGGAGCGCAGGAATAAATTTTGTCAATAGAATAATCCCCTGGAAGTACTGATTAACTTCCGGGGGATTATCTTATGATACAAATATGTACTGTTATATAGTGCGCATATAACGCTTTAATTCCTCGTAAAAATTTTCTCTGGTTCCGGCCATGAAGTTTTTTCAGAAATTTTGCTGCAGGTGGAAGGATCTGTACCTGTGTCATTTTTCATCCTCCGTTCCGAAAACATCCTCTAAGGAGTATCCTCCTGATTTAGATTCTGCGACCTGGTCTGCTTCGGCAAGCATTGCTTCAACTGCCGGACGGACTTTTCGCTGTGCCTGTTTAAATTTCTCAAGTAATTCTTCCCCGCTATATCCCTGTCTGATCAGATCGGCAAGAATCTGTTCGGCAAATTCACCACTGGTATTTTCTTTAACAGGGCGTAAAACCAGTGTCTTTATTGAACAGAAAAATTTTTCTATTTGGCAGAAAATATGATTAGTGCTATCATAAAATATATCTGTAAAATTGTGCAAATGTATCCTGCTTCTGCGTTGCAGTAATTCCATGAAACGATGCAATGGATTCTCTTATCAAGTGTGTTAAACAGAATCGGCGAAAGACATTGTACAGAAACAGCAGGAATTAAGGATGGAAGATATAATGGAAGACAATTTTGAAAAATTAAATCTGCTTCTGGAGCAGGAACTGTGTGAGTTTGTGGATATTCCGGACGGTTTTACCGGACAGGCAGAGAGTGGAGAGCTACGTCTGATCTACCTAATGAATGATGCGGTAGAGAGTTTTCTGGTTTTGAAAAATGCCAGAATGACAGGAAATTATGTAAGGGCTTATGAAGGAGAGTTTGAGGGCTCTGTAGAGAAAGCGGACAGGGATTTATGTGAGGCAGAGTATATTCTGGTGGTTCATCAGGGGCAGAATGTGTTTACTGTATTTTTTGAAGATATTTTGCTGGAAACACATCTGTATAATTATGGAGAGCTGGGACATTTCTGGGTGGAAGGATATGAAAACCTGAGAGTCATGGAGTATCAGATTGCCATATTGCGTGATAAATATGAGTATCTGGGAGAAGAATATTGCACTGAGCAGGAACGAAAGCTGGCGATGCTGCGGGATTTCCCGCCGTTAAATTATCTTTTTTATCCGGCAGTACCGGAGAAGTATATTGTTCCGGTGGACAATCCATGGGAGGTAACAGTGGAAGCCCTGGCAGTTATGCAGGAACTGGCAACGGAAGCGGGAGATGAAAAACTGGGAAAAATGCTCAGGCGTTATGAAAAAAAACCAGATATATCAAATACCAGAAAGATAGCCGGAATGCTTTGCAGGAGCAGTCATTTACCGGTGGTTACTCTGTTGGGAGAAAAAATCAGGGAAGCAGCTTCGGTCTATCCGGACAGAGATTTTGGAAGGAAACAGAATGAATATCTGCATGAACTGATGGAAAAAGCGGAACGAAGAAAAGAAGAATTGGAAGCAGCGAATGTTCAGACTCTGATCTACAGAGAAGAACCTTTCATTTATGACTGTGATTCCATATCGTTTCAGGTATATCTTATGATTGTGAGAAAAGGTGTATGGAAGCAGAAAATAATGGTTGAGAAAATGTAATTCTTTGGATAAAGCCCTTATAATTTATGCAAAGTATATATTAGCTGTTTTTGTGTAAAGTAGTCTAAATAGAAATAAAGAAGGGATTATAATAATGGATAAATTATTAGACTTAACAAGAGATTTCGATACGGCAAAAGCTGCTTTTGAAGCATATCTGGATGAATATGACAGAGCGGATGATAAGATTCATCTGAAAATCGTACATACTTATGGAGTGGTTGATGCTGCAGAGGACATTGCCCGCCGTATGGGATTAACAGAGGAAGATGTACAACTGGCGAAGGTAATCGGATTGCTCCATGATATTGGCAGATTTGAACAGATCAGGAGATTTGACAGCTTTGAACCGGGAACTATGGAGCATGCAGCATATGGTGCACAGCTTCTGTTCGGACCGGAGAAAATGATTCGCAGATTTGTGAAGGATGACAGATTTGACAGTCTGATCTGTACTGCAGTTGAAAAACACAGTGATTTCAAACTGGAAGGAATTACGGATGAGAGAACTCTGCTTCATGCAAAATTAATTCGGGATGCAGACAAGCTGGATAATTGCAGGGTAAAACTGGAAGAGTCCATGGAAACACTTCTGGGAGTGGATGAGAAGGGTGTTGGTGAAGGAGTGATCGCGCCAAAGGTGTGGGAGTCCTGTATGGCAAAGGAATCTGTATTATCTTCAGACCGGGTTTCAAAAATGGACTACTGGATTTCCTATATTGCACAGTATTATGACATCAATTTCTCGGAAACATATGAGATTATGCGTGAACATGACTATGTGAAACGGATTAAGGACAGAGTTCCCTATGCATTGCCGGAAACACAGGAAAAGATAGACATTCTGGCAGCAGAGATGGAGAAATATATGGATGAGAGAATTCGAAACAAAAAATAATCAGGAGAAATTCACCTGCGGAGAATTTGAATATCAGGTTATAAGAAGTGCCCGAAAAACCATGACTCTGGAGGTGCGCAGGGATGGAAATGTGATTGTCCGTGCACCGCTCCGTACAGGTCTGCCGCGGATCAAAAGATTTGTAAACCAGAAGCAGGAGTGGGTTCTGGGATGTCTGGAACGGACAAAAGAATACAGGGAAGAGAAGCCATTGAGTGCAGATCTGAGCGAGGCAAAACGGAATGTCTATATACGAAAAGCAAAAGAAACGATTACCAAAAGAGCTTCTTATTTTGCCAGACTCATGGGCGTTTCTTACCGCAATATCACCATCAGAGAGCAAAAAACGAGATGGGGAAGCTGCAGCAGTGAGAAGAATCTGAATTTTAACTGGAAACTGATACTTGCACCGCCGGAAGTGCTGGATTATGTAGTGATACATGAACTCTGCCATCTGAAAGAGATGAATCATTCGAAGGCATTCTGGGACGAGGTCGAAAAAGTAATGCCGGAGTATGAAACGTACAAGTTATGGCTGAAAGAGAATGGATGGAGGTTATAATGAATAATGAAAACAATAGCTGATCTGCACATTCATTCCAGATTTTCCATGGCGACAAGTAAAGAAGGTACGCCTGAGAATCTGGATTTCTGGGCGAGAAAGAAAGGGATTTCTCTGATCGGAACAGGTGATTTCACGCATCCGGTATGGAGAGAAGAACTGAAGGAGAGACTTGTTTCAGAGGGAAACGGCCTGTATCGTCTCAGAGATGAATATGTAAAAGAAGATAGCCGGAAATTTCCGGGAGAAGGAACACGTTTTGTTGTTTCCGGGGAAATCAGTTCTATTTATAAGAAAAACGGAAAGACCAGAAAAGTACACAATGTGATTTTGCTTCCAAGTCTGGAGGCAGCAGATGCCATGGCTCAGCGTCTGGAGAAAATTGGAAATATTCACTCTGACGGCCGCCCGATTCTTGGTCTGGACAGTCATGATCTTCTGGAAATGATGATGGATGTATGTCCGGAAGGAATTCTGATCCCGGCTCATATCTGGACACCCCATTTCTCTGTATTAGGTGCGAAATCAGGATTTGATTCTGTAGAGGAATGTTTCGAGGAACTGACACCGTATGTGCATGCACTGGAAACCGGACTTTCCTCTGATCCGGCTATGAACTGGAGAATTTCCAAACTGGACCGCTATCAACTTGTATCCAATTCAGATGCACATTCTCCGTCTAAGCTGGGACGTGAGGCGAATCTGTTGGATATTGACTGTTCCTATGAGGGACTTTATCAGGCAATTCAGACTGGCCAGGGACTGGAAGGAACAGTAGAATTTTTTCCTGAAGAGGGGAAATATCATTTCGATGGACACAGAAAGTGTGGTGTATCATTAAGTCCTGTAGAAGCAGAACGTATGGGTGGAATTTGTCCCGTTTGCGGAAAGAAGCTGACCATGGGCGTAGATCACAGAGTAGAACAGCTTGCAGACAGAGCGGAAGGTTTTGTGAAAGAAGACGGCAAGAAATATGAAAGTCTTGTACCTCTGCCGGAAGTAATTTCTGCATGTATGGGATATTCCACTGCAAGCAAGAAAGTACAGGGATGTTTTGAACAGATGATTCAGACACTGGGAACAGAATTCGACATTCTGCGAAACGTACCGTCAGAAGATATTAAATCCTGTGCAGGAGAACGGATTGCAGAAGGAATTGAGAATGTAAGAACCGGAAAAGTGAAGAGAATTCCGGGGTATGATGGTGAATATGGAAAAATACAACTGTTTGATGAAAATTAAACATGGAATGATGAAATTAGAAAACTGCCTATAAGAGAATAATCGGTGAGGAAATAATATATGAAGAAAATAGGAATTATCTCAGACACTCATGGCCTGCTCAGATCGGAAATACTGGAAATTTTAAAAGACTGTGACTGCATTATCCACGCAGGTGACGTAAACAAACCGGAAATCCTGGATACGCTTCGTATGATGGGCTCCATCTATGTAGTCCGCGGAAATAATGACAAGGAGTGGGCAGAAGGAATGGCGAAAACCTTACACTTCACCATAGAAGGCGTAAAATTTTTCATGACCCACAATAAAAAAGATGTGGACTGGGATTTAAAAGACACACAGGTAGTCATCTTCGGACACACCCATAAATACTTCGAAAAAATGATAGACAACCGTCTATGGCTAAACCCGGGAAGCTGCGGCCCCAGACGCTTCGACCAGGAGATCACCATGGCAGTAATGACAGTCGATAATGGAACCTATCAGTGGAAAAAGGTTGCCATGATCCCGCAGAAGTAAGTTAATTATTGAATGATACAGATCCGGAGAAAGAGGAGGAATATTCTCTGGAGGAATGTAAAAAAGAATGTAAAATTGATTGTAACTGTAATTAATGCAGGAAATAGGGGACAGATATATAAAAGATTATAAATGCTATACAGAGAAACTTCTTTTTAAAATCTATTATGATTTTTGAAAAGAAGTTTTTTCTTTATTTTTATGTATTAAAAACATATCCTACATAATTGAAAAAAATGATATTGTATGATAACATAAAAATAGAGACTAGTAAGGTGCATGTCTGGAGGGAAAAAGGAATGGAAAGATCTGAAAGTATTTACAGGCAGTCGAAACAGGAATTGGAAGATGTTCAACAGAAGCTTCGTATGATTGGATATGAACTTGGAACAATGGATTTGCATCGGAAATCTATCATTACGAAGTCGGTTAAAGGAAAAATATATTATTATGAACAATGGCGTTCAGAAGGGAAAGTACATTCCAGATATCTTGCCCCTGTACAACCGGGAATTATCTGGAAAGAAGAACAAAATCTGCTTCGTAAACAGGAACTGTTGGAAAATAAGAAGGAATTAGAAAAACTAAAAAAACCTTTAGAGACTTTTGTTAAGTCATTAGAGCGTGAAAGAGAGAAAGAATCTCTATTGAAAGATTATACCTTTGAAGTATATTGGAAAGATGAAATCACAGCAAGAGTTTATGTAAAAGGTGGCAGAGTTACAGTTTCCAGATTCGTGGAACATCCATTAAAGCAGCTATTTGCAGATAAGAATATGACAAGGTATCAGTTAAATAAAATCTTAGAACTGCGTTGTTGGGATAGAAACAGAGCAGATATTGATGAAATTCTGAGGCATTTGGGACTTAAGTATTATAATCCATATGAAATCGTGCGTAAGACTCATGGCGTATCTTATAATGATTATATATGGTTCAGATTTCCGGGAGAGAAGCTTACAAGTAAGGATGTATTAGTGAGGTGAATATGTTTCAGGAAACAATCAGTGATGAATATATTGTAATTCAGTCAGGAACAAGTGAAGGAAGTCAGATCAAATATAGAAAAGATAATTACTGGTACAAAAAAGATAACAGAGGACATGAAGGAAGAACAGAATATTTGTGTTCTAAATTATTAAGTTTTTCTACTTTGGAACAGAGTGAATATGTAGAATATGAGCAAGGATATATTAACCAAAATATGGGGTGTCGAAGTAAAAATTTTTTAAATCCAGGAGAAGAATTAATTACTTTTTACAGACTTTATTATAATGAGTTTGGTAAAGATTTATCTGAAGTGATTGGGCGAATGGAAACAATGGAAGAACGGATTGGGTATGTGGTTAACTTTATAAAACAAACATGTTTAATTGACATTACGGATTATATGAAGAAAATTTTTACGTTAGACTGGATTATTTTAAATGAAGACAGACATCTTAATAATCTGGCAGTTGTATTTCAGGATGGTATATTTGTACCGGCTCCTATTTTTGATAATGGAGTATCTTTGTTGACGGCAAATTTGAGCGTAAACTGGAATTTTTCAATAGAAGATAATGTAAAAAGAGTGATTGCCAGACCGTTTTGTGGCTCTCATGAAAAAATGCTCAATTATTTTGGGAAAGGATTTGAACTCAATGTTCCGGCTGCTTTGGAATGGCTAGACAAAGAAACGAATTCCCGAGAGAAAGAGGTACTGATGTATCAAATAAAAAAATTTCAGAAAATATAGCAGGGGATAAAAGTAACGGTTAATTTTCGAAAAGAAGTTTTTTATTTTGTTCTATCTGTCAGTTTTTCCGCTCCTTTTTTGGTGGGTTTGTAGAACTTAAAAATTTAAGTTGACTGTAAATTAATAATTAAGTATACTGAAAATAAAAACAATGACAGAAACCACAGACAGAAAGGAGCAGAAAGATGCTGGACGATAAGATGTCAGAGAGAACAAAAGAAATCTTTGAAATATAGCACCTGTTGAAACAATCCATCAGTATATAGAGAGTCAGGGTGAGAAAGATAAACCGGGCAGTAAAAATAAGGATCTATCCAAATAAAGAACAGATAACCCAGATAGAGAAGACGATCGGCTGCAGTCGTTTTCTCTATAACCGGATGCTTGCGGATAAGATCCGTCATTATCAGGAAGAAAAAAAGATGCTGAAAAATACGCCGGCCGGATATAAAAAAGAATATCCATGGCTGAAAGAGGTAGATTCTCTTGCGCTGGCGAATGTACAGTTAAATCTGGAAGGGGCTTTCCGGAAATTTTTCCGGGAACCGGGAGTGGGATTTCCGCATTATAAATCAAAAAAACATTCGCGGAAATCCTATACAACGAATATGGTAAATGGGAATATCTGTCTGCAGGACAGGTTCCTGAAACTGCCAAAGATGCAGCCGGTAAAAATAAAACTCCACCGTATGATCCCGGAGGGATGGAAGCTGAAATCAGTGACTGTGAGCAGGGAACCGTCCGGAAAATATTTTGCCAGCCTGCTGTTCGACTGTGAAAACCAAACAGCGGAGAAAAGACAGGCGGAAAAATTCCTGGGGATGGATTTTGCCATGCATGGGATGTGTGTATTTTCTACCGGTGAAAGAGCCGGATATC
>ENA-ORTY01000892-ORTY01000892.1-human-gut-metagenome-genome-assembly--contig:-NODE-892-length-36559-cov-11.392478_pt1 | contig 36559 bp, 32 predicted proteins | sample MGYA00241917_ERZ509198 | MGnify/ENA primary metagenome ERZ509198 (study PRJEB26280, sample SAMEA2338857) | human gut metagenome | biome: human gut; feature: human-associated habitat; material: faeces...
GTCAAGCTGCCATCTATGGTGGACTATTCTGTTTAGCCGTTGCCATGGTGCTGCGGCTGGTACCCTATGTCCTTGGCTTGACGGTCATTGTTCTGGCGCTCTGGTTTTTGGACCGGCATGCGCTGAAAACTGTAGATTGGGGATTGTTGGCCACTTTCGCCGCTTTTTTCACCTTTTCCGGCAACCTTGCTCGAATGGAAGCTGTCCACATACTGTTCGCTCGCCTTTTGTCCCACGGGACCATGCTGATCTCCGCGCTTACCTGCCAGATCATCAGTAATGTTCCTGCCGCCATTTTACTCAGCCGCTTCACACAGGATGCACGCGGGCTTCTGGTCGGCGTCAATGTGGGCGGTGCAGGAACGCTGGTGGCTTCTCTGGCAAGCCTTATTACCTTTCGGGAATATACTCACCATGTTCCTAATGGTGGAAAACAGTTTCTTTTTCTTTTTTCTGGGATCAGCTTTGCCTTTTTGACGATTCTTTTGGCTGCCATGTCCTTCCTGAACGGATGAGCCTTTATTGTCAGCATCTTTGGGAAAAATCCTTATTAATTTCAACAGTTCAAGATATACACACTTTGTGCGGTCTTTCAACCTGTGGAATCAATGAAATTTCATTGAAAATCCTTGTTGCTGCTCCAACTCGTGATCGTCCGGCTTGTGGCCGAGGGTGACGCGCTTTTGCCGCAACTGAGCCAACCGCTTGCGGTCGATTTGAACGCCGTTGGCAGCGGGAGCCGGGGCGTTGTCCCGGAATATATTGCCCATGTGGTAGAGCAGTCGTGTGGCCGCCAGTATGACCGACGGCGGACGCTGCTCGCCATGGTCAATTCGATCCATGAACATTCCTGCATAGGTATGTCCGCCGTAATTTGTTCCAGCCGCAGCTGACCGTTGGTGCGCTTGACGGCGGCGATGCTCTTGGCCCGCTCCTGCCGCAGCACTTCCTCGCTCATATTGAGACTTTGCAGGAGGATGGACATTGCCATGTCCATCTCCACCGCCTGCTTGTAGAGCAGTGACGCGATGCGATCCTCGAAGAGCTTCAACCGCGCGTCGATGGCAGACTGCACCGCACGGGGCAGCGTGGTGCTTTCGCCTGCGGCGAGCATATCCGCGTAGCAGTTCACCGCCTTTTCGATGAACTCATTTTTGCTGCGGCAGTTATCTGCCTGATACCACCGCTCTATTTTTTGCTTGGTCTCCGGCTCTGGCCGGTAGGTCAAGCGGTCCTTGTTATCACTCATAAAATGCCTTCTTTCTCGCTAAGACGCCGTCGAAAAGCCTGTATTCATCGGCCTTTCACGGACGTTAGACGCCAATCGTACAAAAAATCTTCCGAACAGACGCCACAACCGCCTGTGCTGAAACCCCCGCCAACTGCCCGCACTGCGGGCAGAAGTGACCGGGCAGAGCGTCGGTTCCGACGCCAACCCTTTATCCTGCTATAAATAAAACCCTCCGCTAACCGCCTGATCTGCCTGAAATACGCTGAAGGTGCGTCCCATATGGCGTGGGAAAGTCCTCTCCAGAGCGGTTCCAAATCATACTCGCACAAACGCCGCAACGCTCGTTTCAAAGGGGCTTGGCGGGTACACACGCCACCCTGTCCCCCTAACCGCGCACACAGCGGCTCACAGGGCGAAACAGGGGCGTTTCGGGTGGGGGCGCTATCACTACCCTCGGAGCGTTTTGCGCGGTTCGGAACCCCTGCGTGGCCGGGTGTCGGAACGGCAAACTTTGCCGCTTTTAGGTCTTGGTCGAGGGTGCTCCCAAAGAACGCAGAGAGCCTTTGGTACAGCGATGCGCTTATGCGCGTCGCTGTCCCGAGGCGTCGCGGCCCCGTAGGAACGCGCAGCCCCGCTACTGGTTCCTGCGCTGTATTGGTGAGCTTCACGGTTTGCCATCGCTGTGTCGAAATTCAGGAGAGAGCTTTCACGCGCCTTGCTGTGCCGACAGCTTTATCTGCGCTTTGTGACGTTCAGTGGTTCTGTCCAATGCAGTAAGTTGTCGTTCATAGTATGTTGCCATGACCTCGTGCATTGGGATTAGCGTGTAGAGCAGGTTGCCATTTTTCTTGATACCTCGTCGCGTGATGATCTCTGTATGCTCTGTGACGATGAGCCCACGTTCTTCCAGCAGACGAACATGCTTGGCAACGGTATTGCGCGAGAGGTGGAGCTTCTTTGCGATGATCGCTTCACTCGGGTGGCATTGGTTTGTTTTACGGTTCGCGTGACGCAGCAGGCAGATGTACACGGCGACTGCACCGGCAGGCAGGTCAAAGTCCAGCAGCTCATTCGGTACAGGGAAGCAGTTCTTTGCACGTTCCCAACCGACCGGCGGTTTTGTCCTTCTCATGCATTACCACCGCCCTTCATGTGCTGCTCGACCCATTCGATAAATTTCTCTTTCGGCACCACCATGCGGCTGCCGACGCGCAGCGTTGGGAAGTCCTTTTCGTGCATCAGCTCGTAGGCACTGGACGGCGCAACACCGAGTACTCGTGCGACCGTTGCCGCGTTAAGGAACAGCGGCAGATCGTCATAGGTTTTGTAGGTTGACTCTTTCAAAAATTTACCTCCGTGTATTGGAATTCAGAGAAATGATCCTTGCGTTTCGGAGGGCTCTCTGTTAGACTGTTCGCAGATGGCGTCTGCGTTTTCCGAAACGCGGCGTGCCGCTGGACTGCTGCAACAGTTCAGCGGTTTTCCTTTTAGTAGCTCATTTCATTCACGCCTCCTTTTGTTTAGATTGATTTTCGACGTTCCATCTGATACGATGAGGGTAACATACGAAGAGCATCCCGGCAATAGCTTTGGATGTATTACGGTAAATGCCAAAACTTTATCGGATACAAGGAGGCATTATGGCAGAGCAGGTAGAGAGTATCTGTATTCCGTTCACCTATACCTACGACCAGTTCACCACATTTTTCTATGATGGGCGTGTTTACCTCAGTGATACGAGCTATCCCATTGGGCAGTGTTGCGTGGACGTCGCGAACATGGACGAAGAGGTGCTGGACGAGATCGACCGCCGTGTGGAGGAGTTCATCCCTGCGGCGCAGGCGCTGCTCTCGAAAAAGACAAACAGCGCTGTTGCCTTCGCACAGAAGAAGCTGAACGCTGTTTGGGATATCATTTTTACCATGCCGGTGTACCGTGACCTGAATATGGACCTGGAACTCAGCTATCATTTGCTGGAGAGACTTTACGAGCAGAAAGAGAAATGGGCACAGGTGCAGGATATACACTCGGAGGGGCATGAGATATATGAGCGCATGATCGATGATCTGGCACACTTTGCAGACAGAGTGCGGGCACTTCGTTTGCAGCTCAGGATCATGACGGAGAAATACTTCGAGCCATTAAAGCGGAGAAACAGCGCTGCTTACGGGAAGGCATACTCAGCCTTTTACGCGGATATGCTTCGAACCGGTGTGCTGCTTTTCGGCGAGAACTTTGACCAGAAATTTTCCGTGGAGATCGACTTCGTTCCTATGACGCAGAAAGAAAACGAGAGCAAGTTTTTCGTTGCAGAGAAGACGACCTTCAACTATTTACATGATTTTCTGAGAACGGAGTTCTACCGCGGGCTGGCGATTGGAAACGCACCGCGGCGGTGTCATAACTGTGGGAAGTATTTTCTGCTGACCGACGGCTACAACACCTGTTATTGCGGCAATATTGCACCCGGCGAGACGGAGCGAACCTGCCGGAAGGTGGGAGCGCACCGCAAGGAAGCGCAGGGCAAGGCGGACCGCAGTCCGGCCCGTGTGGAATATGACCGTACCTATAATCGACTGAAGCAGAGAAAGGCCCGAGGGAAGATCAGTGCGGATGAGTGGAACGCCGCCGTTGCGAAGGCAATGCAAGTGCTGGAACAGACCGAGCGCGGAGAACTCACGGACGATGAGATGAAGGAACGGTTTCGGGAGTTTTGAATTGAAAAAAGGAGCTGCGTCTCGATCAGAGACGCAGCTCCCTTTTATTGTCTTCAGCAGCGCAGAATATAACTGTAAAGTATCATTTACTTTCGACGATATCTTACTGGATGGCAGAGAACATTCAGAGAGGAGACAGATCAGAGGAAAAGTGACTTTCCAGCATTTTGATCGCATTATTCAGGATCATTTTTTAGAAAAGCCGCTGGTGGCTTTGTCATGCAGCCAGTTTAGAACAAAGTACCGTTTAAGCAAGAGAATTCGGTTATACTGCGGAACATGCAAGTATCAAGATAACTCTGAATATGCGGTAGAATATGAAGATCCTTATGGTGAATCTCATAAAAGTGACGTCGAAACTTGATTTCAGGAAGAGAAATACCTCGGAGATAACCTAATTTTGCCTCAACTTTGAATTGCCCGCTTGCCATGACGGAAATACCCTCGTTGGCAATGACCTTCGATTTGATGATATCTATGTTGTTGAAGTCTATGGTACGGGGCTCTAAATGATGATCGTGGAAGGATTGCTCAAAATAGTCGCGCGTCGGGTTTCCACGGGCAAGCATAAAAAATTTTTCATCTTTCAAATCAGCAAGGCGTGCTTCTTTGCAATTGAAGAAACGGCTTTTCGTCCCACAGATTAAAAAATACTCGTCATCGGCTATTTCACGGCATACTAGTTCCGGGATGTTGCATTCACGGTCGATAATTACAGAATCGAGCTCAAAGTTTTGCAGTTTAAGCAACAAAGCTTCGTTCTCTTCCAGAGAGACCTTCGTTTGCACATCAGGACATACTAGGTGGTAGGCGTTCCATAATTCGCCAAAAATACTGCGGGCAACGATCAGATTTGTTCCAATACGCAATGACTTTTCGCCGGTGTGCTGTAGATCATATTCCAACCTTCGATGTAGTTCGAGAATCTGGTGACAATAATCCTGAAGGATTTTTCCTTGTTTCGTGAGGATTAGATATTTTGACTGCCGCCTGAAAAGCTGAACATTATAGCGCCTTTCTATGTTGAGAATGGATTGGCTGACGGTAGATTGAGATAAATACAGACTCTTGCCGGCTGTGCTCATATTCAGTGTTCTTGCGACCTCAAGGAAAATCTGCATTTCACGCATGGTCATGGTACGTCCCTCCGCTTTTTATCAGGGCATTCTATCGTAATTTTACAATAGGATGTCCCGATATTACTATTTTACATTATCACAGTCAAGTATTAAAATAAAGACAAACCGGTTTTGAATTAAAAAAAGGAGGCGATCTTTTGGGAAAATGCATAGAATTGACAGGGAGAAACCTTTCTGCTTCGGACGTATGTAATATTGCTCGGGGATTGTGTAAGGTTTCCGTATCGACAGAGGCGATAGAACGGCTTGTTGAATCGCGAAAGCTGGTATTTGAACTTTCCGATAAAGGAGTTCCAATCTACGGGTGCAACAGAGGCGTTGGCTGGAATAAGGACAAAAAAGTTACAAAAGAATTTGTCTCGCAGTTCAACAAAAATATGCTGCATTCACATTCGGTTGGCGTTGGAGAAAGTGCCAGCATAGAAGAAGCCCGTGGTGCAATGGTCATCCGACTGAACAATCTGCTGGTCGGCTGCACTGGACTCAGCCCAGAGATCGTACAGTTGATGGCAGAAATGCTGAATCGCAGTATTACACCACTGTTTCCAAAACGTGGCTCCGTTGGCGAGGCAGATATCGTGAACCTGTCTCATTTGGGACTAGTGCTCATTGGTGAGGGCAAGGTCCTCTATAAGGGCGCTGTGGTTCTTGCGGCGGAAGCGTTTGCAAAGGAAGGTTTGGAACCAGTCGTACTGCTGGAAAAAGACGGCCTCGCCATTCTCAGCTCAAACGCACTGTCTGCAGCAATGGCCTGCGAGGCCTACCATGAGACCGAGGTACTGATGCATACAGCGGATATGATTTCGTGCATGTCCTTGGAGGGATTGAACGGCAATGTGTCGCCGCTCCGTGATGGTGCACAGCGCCAGCGCCCTTATCCGCGCCAGATCGAAACGGCTGCAGCGCTTCGTTCCTATCTTGAAGGAAGCTATCTCTATGAGCCGAGCGAGGGTCGGCCGCTTCAGGATCCGCTGTCATTCCGCTGTGTCAGCCAGGTACACGGTGCCGTGAGGACTGCCATGGACTATGCCCGCGAGAATCTTGAGATCCACCTCAATGCGTCCGACGATAACCCGTGCCTGCTTTTGGAGGAGCGAGACATCACCTCCTGCGGAAATTTTGATCCGCTGGTGTGGGTGCTTGGGATGCAGAACCTCAGTGTTGCGCTTTCCCATGTATCCAAGATGTCCTGTCTGCGCTCGCTGAAGCTGGCGATGCCAGGCTTTACTGGCCTGACCCGCCACCTGACGCCGAACGACGACACCATCGCGTTTTCTACGATTCAGAAAACGTATGCAAGTATGGATGCTGAAATTCGTTTGTTGGCAAACCCTGTCAGCATGGACACATTCCCTCTGGCAGGCGGCATGGAGGATATCAGCACGAATGCTCCGCTTGTGATGGAAAAGCATATGAAGATCATTGATGATTTGTATTATGTGCTGGCTGTTGAGGGGATTCATGCAGCACAAGCAATGAATCTGCGCGGCGCTCACTACGGCAAGGGCACACAGGCTGCGTTGAAGAGACTGCGCGGTGTAGTTCCGTTCTACAGCAGCGATGACCGTGTGCTGACGGATGACATCGAAGCGATCCACGATTTTCTTAAGGGCGGCGGTCTGCTGGCAGGCCAGTGACGTGAAAACCCGCTGTGCCGCAAAATTAAAAAGTTTAAAAGGAGAGAGAAAATGCCTGATTTGACAAAAAAGACAACCATTCGCAAGGGCGTCATGATTCCGTGCTTTGCGTTTATGGCATTCATCATTGTTCTCGGCATCTTTAAAAATGACTGGCTCAAAACGATCTGCAAGTCTGCATTCCGTTTTTCCCTCATTAATTTTGGCTGGGCATATCAGCTTGTCGCCATGGCAAGCCTGGTCTGCGTTGCTGTTGTAACGTTCAGCAAAATTGGCAACCTGCGTATCGGAGGTCCCAACGCCCGACCGAAGTATTCGTTCAAAACTTGGTTTGCTATGGCACTGACCGGCGGCATTTCGGTTGGTATCGTCAACTGGGGCGTCAATGAACCGATGGTCTATTTCGGCAACGTGTACGGTGAGCTTGAGCAGCTCGGTATTGCACCGCAGAGTGCGGAAGCATATCGTTTTGCGCTGGGCCGTTGCTTTTACAACTGGACGTTTGTTCCCTATGCGTTTTACGGCATTACAGGTCTTCTGATGGCCTACCTGTTCTTCAACAAAAAGTCCAAGTTCTCCGTTGCGGCGACACTGAAACCTGTGCTCGGCAAGCATGCCGATAAGCCAGGCGTTGCAGCTGTTGCAGATACGCTTTGCAGCATCGGCATTGTGCTCGGAATGGCCTGCGGTCTCGGTACGGGTCTTTCGTTTATTATTTCCGGGCTGAAGGTTGTCTACGGTCTTGAGACAGGAATTCCGACGTGGGTTATTCTTGGACTTGCAACCACCGCGATTTTTACGGGCGCTGCTTACCTCGGTATTGACAAGGGCGTGAAGAAGCTGGCGTCCTTTAACAGCAAGATTTTCTATGGACTGCTGATTCTGCTGATCATTATCGGTCCGACGATTGAGATATTCAAGGCCCTTCCGATCGGCCTTGGTGAGTGGCTGAACAATTTCTTCGTGTGGGGTCTCGATCCGGTAGACGTCGGCGGCGAGGCACTCACCGCGTGGTGGACGCTTTTCGATTGGACATCGTGGATCAATTATGCCCCCGTTATGGCACTCTTCCTTGCTAAGATCGCTTATGGCCGTACCATTCGCGAATTTATGATTATCAACTGGATCCTACCCTCCATCTTTGGCATGGTGTGGTTTTCCGTCTGGGGAGGCACGGCGCTCAACTGGCAGATGACCGGAGCGGTCGATTTGGTTTCTATCCTCATTGAGAACGGTTCCACTGCGAGCGTCTGGGGGTTCCTTGAAAATCTTCCTTTCGGTCTTGCAACAATCCTCGTTCCTGTGGTCATGGTCACGCTGCTGCTTTCCTTCTGCACGGCGGCTGACTCTGTTACCCATACGCTGGCGTCTCTCTGCGCAACATCCGACCGTTCTTCTGATGAAGCTCCCAACTCCCTCAAACTCGCGTGGGGTCTCGTGATTGGCTCGGTTTCCGTTATCATGGGTGCGTTTGCAGGCGGTGTTCGCGGAGTTGATGGTGTTCGCCAACTATCTGCGCTTGGTGCGACGGTAACCTTCCTGGTGTTTGTCCTGCAGCTTGCGTCGTTCATGAAGACATTCTTTAATAAAAAGATTGCAAGAGAGGCGGAGTATGACGCAGGGATTGATGTGGTCGCAGAAAGCGAAAAAGGGTAATATTTGAAGTAGGAGTTTTTCATGGACATTTTATACCTGAATGCAAAAGACATTGAGCAGATCGCTCTGACCGACGCAGAGATCATCGGTGCCATTGAAGACAGCCTGTGGGCACAGGGCAACGGACAGACCTCGATCGAGCCCAGAGTACATATCAATCCCGACCCCGCGTATAACGGACATTTCAACGTGCTGCGCGGCTACATCGCACCCAAGCATGTGGCAGGTGTTAAGGTGGTAGGCGACTATGTTTACAACTACAAACTCGGCCTTCCCTCCGAACTGTCACTGCTGAATCTCTTTGATCCAGAGACGGGTGCGCCCTATGCCGTGATCGATGCCACAGCCATTACCTCCATGCGCACCGGCGCCATCACGGCGGTCGGTGCAAAATACCTTGCCAAAAAGGAGAACAAGATCCTTGGACATCTCGGCTGCCGCGGCACGGCGTTCTGGAATGTCGTTTTGCTGGATTCTCTCTATGATTTTGAGGAAATTCGCATCAACAGTCGCCGCCAGGAATCCATGGATGCATTTGCCCAGCGGTTGGAGGACCGCCTGCACAAGAAGATCACCATTACAAAAAACAGCCAGGAGTGTCTTGAGGGCGCCGATATTATGGTCGAGGCGACCCGCCTGATGGAGCCGCAGCCCCTGCTCAGGACCGCATGGGTGCGTCCGGGCAACTTTGTCGTTCCCTACGGTACCATCTGTGCCAATGAGATCACGCTGACCGATGTAATGGATAAGATCGTCGTCGACGATTGGGGACAGTGCAAAGAAGGCGGCAAACTCGGCAGTCTCAGCCCCCACGTCCGCGCGGGCAAGCTGACGAAGGAGACGCTGTACGCGGAGTTGGGTGAGATCGTTGCGGGCAAGAAGCCCGGGCGTGAAAACGATCAGGAAAGGATCCTTTTCTGGCACCGCGGACTTTCCACCAACGATATCGCGCTGGGTCAGCTGTATTATGAAAAAGCACTGGCTCTTGGCATCGGTACGAAGCTTTTCTACCGTTAACGGCCATAAAAACCTCATCTCTTGACTTTCGGGGCAGGATGGATCGTTTTCTGTCCTGCCCCGAAAGTCGTATTATTGAAATAAGCAGCCGTCTCAGCGAATGGTCGTGGACGGAGAATGGAGAAAAATATGTTATTCGGAATCAGTTTGACCGTATGGATCGTTATGCTGGTATGCGCTGTCATCGCAGTGCTATATGTGCTGATCGTCGATAAAAAGGAAGAAAAGCGCGCAGAGAAGCGGAAGTATCTCGCTATCCTGATGTGCATTGCCATTGCCGTTCTTGCGACGGTGCTGAGCAAGCAGCAGGCATATGTAGGCGCGCCGATGATCGGCCTGATTGTCGGCATCCTGATCGTCAATATAGTCCCCGAGGGGAAAATGAGCAAAGAATTTAAGAGCGGCACCGTTTTTGCTGGCAAGCGTTATCTTAGCCTCGGCATTGTGTTTCTCGGTGCAACGCTTGCTTTCAGTGATTTGTTCAGTGCAGTCTACGCACTGCCGTTGGTACTGTTCAACATGGCGTTGGCATTTGCCGTATCCTATCTGGTCGGGCGCAAAGTACTGCATGTATCGGGCAATACCTGCGCGCTGGTCGGCAGCGGCACCTGCGTGTGCGGCGGCACCGCCATTGCGACGATCTCTCCCATTGTCAAAGCAAAGGAGGAGGAAACAGCCTATGCCATGACGGCTATTTTTCTGTTTGATCTGCTGGCCTGCTTTATGTACCCCTATCTTGCCATTCGCCTTGGCTATACGCCTACGCAGTTCGGCTTCCTTGCCGGTACAGCGGTCAACGATACCTCGTCCGTTGTTGCGGCGCAGGAGACCTATGCAGGTCTGATGGGACTGGATGGGTATGCGCTTCCTGCTACGATCAAGGTCGTCCGCACGGCAATGATCATCGTGCTTGCGCTGATTTTCTCCGTTATCTCCATCCGCAATGAAGCCAGAAGCGCTGCAAGGTCTGACGGCCAACATGCTAATATCGGGAAGATCATGTGGAAGGCATTACCCAAGTTCATTTTGGCCTTTGTCGCCATGATCGCAGTCAACACGATTTTGCGCGGCAACATTGCAGATACCTATTTCTATCAGTCGCTGTTTAAACCGCTGTTTACCAACGGTTATAAATTCTTTGTCACTATCGCACTCTCCGGCGTTGGTTTCAAGATCAAGTTCAAGGAACTGTTCACTAAGGGACTGAAGCCCATTGCGCTCGGTGGCTGCACGTGGCTGGCGCTGTTCCTGTCCTCGCTCACGTTTGCGAGCCTGTTCGCTGAGAAAATGCTTGGCTGAACGGTACGCGGTCATAATGCTCCGGCAGATAGGGGATAAAACAGTGGATATCCGCTTTTTGTTTGTATTTTTGGGCGCTGCTGCGGGGGGCGCGGTGTAGTCTGTGGCGGGCTTTGGCGGGGGAGTCCTGATGATGCTGTTCCTGCCGTCCATGTTTGGCCTTCTGCATGCTTCTGCTATCTCAGCGTCGATTTGTATTACCCTGACTTTTTCCCTTGCGATCCGCTTTCGCAAAGCGGTGCGGCTAAAAAAGCTCATTTTTCCGGGAACGATCTATCTCGCTTTTTGCCTGTGCGCGATCTGGATATCTCCCGATCTCCCGGCCGGACCGCTGAAGCTTGGGTTTGGTGTATTTCTGATGCTGCTCGCGCTGTTTTTCTTCTGCGGCGGCAGAAAACTGAAATTTTCTGCAACAGGGCTGACTGCCGCAGCAACGGCGTCCGTTTCCGGCATAACGGCAGGCCTTTTTGGCATTGGCGGTCCGCCGCTTGCCCCGTATCTGCTGAGTGTTGCGCGTAGCAATGAAGAATATATCGGTATGATGCAGACAATGTTTGCTCTTTCCTCTTCGGTGGGAATGTTACTGCGGATCGTGCGCGGCATCTATACGGTCGAGCTTTTGCCAGCCACAGTTTTGGGCACGATAGGTATTTTGCTCGGGAAGCGTGTCGGATTAAAGATGCTGAAAAAGATCAGCAAAGAAAACATGATGAAATTGGTCTATAGTATGATTGCAGTCAGCGGAATTTTGACTATAGCGGCAAATACTTAAGTGAGCATAAAAATGGCTATCGGAAACACGTTGTGTTCTGATAGCCATTTCCTTTATTGTGTGATGACGAGGGAAAAACGATCGAGCATTTCCTGTGGGATAATGCACAATAAGGGACCTGTTGACAAAGGTAGCGAATACGTCCGTTCTATGGTAGAATAACCATAAGGAGGGATGCAGCATGATGGGACGCCAAAGCAGACAAACGGCAATGATTTTCGTAGATATAGAGTCACTGATTCCAGGAACCCACCTGCTGCGGAAGATCGAGCGGATGGTATCCTTTGATTTCATCTATGATCTTCTGGCGCCATATTATCCGGCAACAGGCCGTCCATCTGTCGACCCTGTCAGTATGTTCAAAATGCTCTTGATCGGATACCTGTATGGCATCAAATCAGAGCGGCGGTTGGTGGAGGAAGTTCAGCTCAACATCGCCTACCGATGGTTTTGCGGATTTGAACTGGATGACACGATCCCAAATCACTCCACATTCAGTAAGACCAGAACACGAAAATGGCAGCAAAGCGATCTCTTTCAGAAAGCCTTCTATGAAATAGTCAAGCAATGTATAGACAGCGGGCTGATCGACGGAGAAGCTATGGCTGCGGATGGAAGCTACATTCCGGCCAACGTATCAAGAGAAAGCTGGATCAATGTAGAAATAGAAGTTGAACAGAGTATGCAAAGCTATCTCGATTCTTTGGATGAAGAGCTTTCCGATCAGCCGGGCTTCAAAAAGCCGCCAACAAAAATTGTGAGGAAGCGCCGTACCACCAGTCAAACAGATTCAGACAGCGGTTATATCAATCACGGCAATAAACGCGGCATCGGGTATCTGATGGAAGCAACTGTGGACTGCAAACACGGCATTTTAACAGGCGTTGATGTATATTCTGCCAATGAGAAGGAAAGCCTTCTGGTCTTGCGGCATTTGGAACGGCAAATCAATCTTGGTATCCCAATGAGCCGGCTTGCTCTGGATCGCGGATATGAGACAGGTGCTGTTCACCGAGGGCTGGAACTTCTGGGCATTACCGGATACATCCCCGCGATTCAGTTCTCCAATCCACCTGAGAAATATGGATTCTCCTACGATCCACAGCTGGACTCATTCATCTGTCCGGAAGGAGTTCCTCTTACATACCACAGGCTAAATTGCAGCAAATCGACGGGCAAATATCTGCGTTGCTACCAAGTCGAGGGCGATGTCTGTATGCACTGCCCAAAACGGCCGAGCTGTTTTGACAAGGCTGGAATTCGGCGCAGAGTGCTGGCCAGCAGTTGCTATCCGGCATTTTTCAGAGGGCATCAGCGCGTGGGAACTCCAGAATACCTGGCCATGATGCGGCTTCGTAAAATCTGGGCCGAGGGCAGCTTCTCCGTCTTGAAGCGGGAACACTGTATTTCAAGGATTCGAAAAAGGGGCATTCTTGCAGCTACGGAAGAATGCCTCCTTGCCGCCATGGCCCTAAACCTCAAGAGGATGGTAAATGCCATCTTTCGCCATTTCCAAATTTACTGTTCTGCTGGAACCACTGTGGGTTCCAGCAGTTTTTTTGCTTTTGTCAACAGATCCCTTATTGTACCTTATCCAATGAAATATCATTATATTTGAAATCTGTTCTGATCGATAAAAACACATCGAGCGGATATCCCCAAGGACGAGGATTCCGCTCAATGTGTTTATCAAGAATAGCAGGGAGGATTCACTGTGTTAAATGGGTTTACTTCTTTTCGTAGGGATCATAATTGTTGACAACACAGGCGGCACAGTTAGTAACCTGAATTTCAAACGTATACTCCATTTCATTTCCTCCTTTCATAGATATTCCATAGCTTATTCGACTTCTTCCCTGCTATGCTCTAACAATATAAACTTTTAACAGCGCCGGAACCATGATTTCAAACAGGCTCCGATTGCAGTCATTTTTATCAACACAGCCGCCAAAACAAATAGGCAGATACTTACAATCTTTGCATCTGTATGGAAATTGGATATGATCCTTGCTCTTAAAATCACCCGTAACATCTAATACAGAGTCGAGATTTCCAATACAACCATATATAGTGGTATCCGTGCATCCATAGCTGTTTAATTGTTTTCTCATGCATACCGCTCCATGCGGATGTGAAATTGCAGAGTGTTGAACGAATCCACGGCGTTTTAACTCTTCCGAAAAAAATACAATCAAGTTACTCTTTTCTTCATCCGACAAATAAAGAGGATCTCGAAAACTCAAGTCGAATTCAGCCTTTATGCCTTGCTCAGTCAAATCATTAAGCAGTCCTGATATATCAGTCACGCCTTGATCAAGTACAATGTTAATAATAATAGGAAGTCGTCCAGAAATCGCAGCCAGATTATTAATAATGTTATCATAGGTACCGTTTCCGTTTTTATAAGGTCTACGGCCATTGTGTATATTGCGTGCCCCGTCGACTGTTACCTTAATACTTTCTAGTCCAAGTTTTAACCATGCTGTAATATCTTTATCGGATAGAAGTGTTCCATTTGTTACAATTGAAAATGAAAATCTATCTTGCAAATTTTGATGTAATAGGCCAGCTATGCGATATATTGCCGGTATATTCAGTAAGGGTTCTCCTCCAAAAAAAGAGATAAAAACTTTTCTTAACCCTCGGGAATTCAATTCATCAAGAATTCTCTGCGATAACACCTCCGGGTTTTTGAGGTCATCAATTTTCCATGGTGTTTCATAGCAATATGTACATTTGCAGTTACATACGCCTGTTAGGAAAACTGTAAGTGAGAGAACATCTGAATTACACATTTTTTCATACTCGCTACAAGCTTTCTCGTAATCCTCCGATGAATCCAGAATCAATATTCCCTTATGTAATTATTTTTTGAGAGCAAAAAATAAAAAGAGGGATGGTTCACATTTAAACTATCCCTCTTTTTTACTGTACAACATCGTGTTATCATCGTTTTGCAGTACATCAAAGTGAAGCGAGTTGTGCGTATTAAATCTGAATCAAATCATTTACCATCTCATAAACAATAGCTTCGCCCGTCAGCTCGCTGGTACGGTAGATGTTCTGGCAGAATGCTTGCAGGCTGAAATCCATGCCTGCATTCTCTTGATCCAGCAAGATGCCGGTGATGGTAAAGCGGTATTCTGCCTGATCTTCCTGCAATCTGGAGAGATGCTCCGGCGGCAAAATACATTCGCCGTCGGTGATGAACACGATATCAGCGTTGTTGAAGCCCACATCCCGGAAAAGCCGCAAGGCTTCACCCAGCGGCGCAGAAAAATCGGTGCCGCCATCTAAAAAGGTTTCCGCCGCCCGCAGCTTATCTTCTGCCGTGAACTGCTTGGGAAGAAACACGTCCGTCTGAAATCTGCCAGGGCCTGAGAAGTGAATAAGGGCAAACCTGCGCCCCTCGCTCTCTGCGATCTCCAGTAGCGTCATGGCGACCGCCTTTCCCCAGGCAGCACACTCTCCAGCAGTAGAACCAGACTCATCCAGACAGCAGATGATATCGCCTGCGCCCTTATAGACGGGTTCTCGTCTGCGGTACTGCTTGATCTGGCGGCGCTGATACTTCCGCAGGAACATCGGCAGTGTCTCCGGCGCAGCCAGCATGGCAAGTTCCGAGGTCAGTGCACGAGAGAGGTCGCTGCCAAGCTCCAGCGAGTATTTTTCGCCTCGGCCATAGGCATATCCATTTTGCCTTTTCTGTGCGAACATTTCCCGAAAGCGGCCAAGATATTTAGAAATATCCCGCAGGGCCGTACTTTCACGTACACGCTTCAAAAGATTCAGATTTTCCGGCGTTCTTTGGAGGTTTCCGGGTTCGCTGCTCCACGCGCCGATGATGCCCTGTACCTTTTCCGCTCTCTCCGTAGCAGTTGCTACGGCAGCCTGAACGATACTCTTGATCTCATCCCTACCTTGCAGGGCACTGTCGTCAATGAGCTTCGTGACCGCCGCTACCTGATGATGCTTTCCCTCTGCTTCGTTGGCGGCCTTGACCACATCCGCATCCAGTACAGGATCACTACGGTGGGAGACGCTGCGCTGCTCCAGAAGGTCATTCAACCGCTTTACAGCCTGATCTTCTGATTGTTCGAGCTTTTCCAGCGTATGAAGTGCCCCTTGCTTTCCGGCAAGCTGCGGGAGCAGATCGTCCAGTTCTCCGGATACCTTGGAAATGAACTCTGATGCCGCTTCATAGGCAGGAAGCTCCCTGCCTTCGCAGACTTCCTTGAGTGTGGGATATTCCTCGCTCTTTGTCATGTGCTCCAGGATTGGCGCATTAAATTTACGTGCCGCTACGGAAAGAGATGCCTCTTCATTGCGGCGGGGCGCAAGAGAGTAGAAGGACTGGAATACATCCTGTGAGAGAGCGGAAAAGGACTTCAGCTTCTTCTCCGCATCCTGCTCGATCTCATCCATAGCGACATCCTCTGTACGCAGGTCATGGTAGATTCTGCTCTCCAGCTTGGTAGAGCGCAGTACCCGGTCAGTTTTCTGGTGTCTCTCTGCCGGCGGAGATAATACCCAGTGTGAAGCAAGAACATCCTGAATCGTTCGGTAGGGCTTCAGCAAGGCTCGTCACCTTCTTCCGTTTCAAAGGTCTTGATCCACGCGATCAAAATGGTATTGGTCTTTTCCTGGGAACCGCGGAGCTCGGGAAATTCCGACTGCAGGTAGGGCGCGGCACCGTACATATTCGTTTCGCCGCTTTGACGGAGCTTTTCCAGAAAGTCCCAGAAAGTCAAAGTATTTCTGATAACGCTCCTCTTTGATGTAGGCGTTTAAGTACATATTGTAGTCTCCCTTGCGGGTGATGAGCCTGATCCAGAAAACGCACAGCTTACCTACATAGTAGAAGCTGAACTCATCCTTATTCTCCTTGGCTATACAGGCGTCTGCGTGCTCGCCGCAGAATTTCCGCAGCATGGTGAGATCTTTTAAGGCATCTGGCGCGGTCAGTGCATCATAAACGCGGTCGATCTCTTTGCAGACTTTCTGAGTAGCAAGCGCTCTGTGGCAGGGCCACACGGTATTGTACCAGCGCCAGCCATCGTAGTCAGCACGGATATGACCGATCTTGCGCCGGGGCTCCGGAAAGGAACAGCCTTCCACGGTTTCCGTATCCTCAAACACCTCGGGGAAAGGGCACTTTATCAGAAGCTGCGATAAGATATTATCTTTCATGGTGTACCTCCGTCACGCTGCCTTGGCAGGAAAGAATTGCTTTGCCCTTGTGAGGAGCCACGCTTTGACGCCGTTGCGGCAGGTCATGCCGCTGACCTGGCTGTTACAGGTCGACATTGCACACATGGCGCAGGTGTAGATATCATTATCCAGCACAATCTCCTCGGATAGCTGGTCAATAAACCACGCAAGATCCACAGGGAGCGTATAGGGAGCAAGGCCCTTGGCACAGTGGCCGCACAGCACAATGCCCGTAGTAACAGATTTTTTACAGATAGCACAGTTTGGCATAGTTTTGATTTCCTTTCATCGTAGATGCTGGAGGGAGGGCATTTTACTCTCCCTCTGCTCTTTTAGATATTAAAATGGAGTTTCGTCGTCGCCAAAGTCCGGCGTAAAGTCGCTGGGTGGGGCGCCAAAATCAGCATCAGCGCTGGAAGCACCATCCTCCTTGGGCTTGGAGTCACCAAAATATACATTGTCGGCAATGACCTCCGCGCTGCGGCGCTTACCGCCCTCCTTGTCCGTCCAGTCACGGATCTGGAGCCGACCCTCCACGGCAGCCATACGGCCCTTCGTGAAGTATTTGTTCACAAACTCCGCAGTGCTTCTCCACGCGACCACATCAATGAAGTCTGTTTCTTTTTCACCGTCGCGCTTATAGTCGCGGTCAACGGCAAGAGAGAAGGAGCAGACGGGGGTGTCAGACTGCGTTTTCCGCAGCTCGGGGTCACGGGTGAGTCGTCCCATCAAAACAATTCGGTTCAGCATACAAAGTCCTCCTGATTTTTAAGTGATTTTTGACTGTTTGATTCAGTTCAGCGCCGCGATCTCAGATAGCGGCGTGTAGGTAAAGCCCGTCTTTTCATGCGCCCGGCGGCTGATGTCCTCAAGGTCAGTAAGTAAGCTGTCCACCAAAGCCGCTTCGCTGTCCGACTGTGCGGAAGCGCGGAGTTCGCATTGCTTTTGGTAGAGCCACACCAGTTCTCCACGCAGCTTGATAAACGCCTTGCGGGCAAGGTCTGTCCGACTGCCGTCTCCACAGGCCTCTTCAAATCCTGCCTGCGAATCCAGTGCCATCTCACGAACGCCGTTGACCTTTTCCTGCATAGGATTGATGCAAAGACGGTTGAGAACGCTTTCCACCTTTTCCCGGTCAGCCGGCAGACGCCAGAGATAGTCCTTCAGCGCCAGCAGGTCGGAAGACTCCACCTTGTCGTGACCGGAGAGCCATGCTCTGGCCTGCGCAATAGGGTAATAGCCAAGATACTTTCGATCCGACACCGCCACCATGCTCTTGCGTAGCTCGCAGAGAATGTCGTCCGCCAACTCGTTTGCGCTGTCCGGCACGGGGATCGCAGCCACCTCACGCTGCATCTCAATGAGTTCTTCCAGCGTGATTGTAGTGCTGACCTGTCCAAATGCGCCGTTCTGCTTATTCTTCAGAACGGCAAGGCGGGTATCACGGTCTTCGATGTTGGCCGTCACGACCTTCAGTTCCAAGCGGTCATAGAGCGCCTCCAAAATCTTCTCCTGCGGGTCATTGAAATTAGGAATCTCATTGGACGCTGCAAAAAAGGAGATGGTCGGGATGGGGTATGTATGCCCCTCGTTGGTGTACTTGCGTTCATTGAGCGCTGTGAGGAGGGAGTTCAAGACACCGTCATTGCACTTGAATATCTCATCCAGCAGCACAATGTCCGCCTCGGGGATCTTGCCTACTGTCTGGACGACTGGCTCGCTTGGACGCAGCAGCGCTACCGCTTTACGGTAGGCTGCCAGCTTGTCCGAGGCCCGATCAAGCATGGCAAAGGTGTCCTGGGTATTTTTCATCTGCCCCAGGCCATCTACCGCACACTTTAGATCAAAGTGCAGGGTTTGATATACACCATCGCCCTCCAGTACAGAGTCCGGAATGCTCCCGGGGATAAGGCTTGAAAGGTCAACGCGGCCGAAAAGCTGTTCTTCATCGGTCTGCTTGGAGAGCAGGCGCTCAAACTGCCTCGCGCCGGTGATGTGCTGGCGGAAGAGGTTGATGGCATAGCTCTTGGCCTGGCCCGGATCACCCAGAACGAACAGGTTCTTGCGGGTCAGCAGGGCAATCGCAATCATCTCCACCAGTTCTTCCCGCTCGGCAACGCTGCCGTTCACATCGTCGATCACGTCCAGCATTTTATCTCGCAGGCTCATTTACATATCCTCGCTTTCTTTTAATATCCCTCTTTGGTACTCGGCATAGCATCTGGGACAGGCTGCATCATAGCGGAGGCGGCAGCCTGTCTGCTTGAGCAACGCGGCAAAAAGCCGGGCGCTTCGTTCATCCTCAAAGGAATAAACGCTCATGTCACAGCCACCGAGACTGCAAACCTCTGTCACGACCTCCCATGACGCAGCTTCTTCAGCTGCCGGGGCGCACGGAAAGGCACGCAAAGCGCGCAGAGCACTGTCCGGCATCTGGAGCACCTTGGCAAAAATGTCAGCCACCGCCTCCATTTTTCCGGAAAGGTCTACACCTTCCGTAGGCGGCTCAACAGATGACTCCAACATCTCTGGAGCCATGATCACGCTGTCAAGGGTGATATCGTCCACGGTCTTCGGTTCCCCGTACAGCGCTGAGAACCGGCCTTCCAGTTCGAGCACTATATCCTCCGAGGTGGGAGGATCAAAGGCACAATAGATATCCGGTGTATCGTTTTCCGTTTCACAGTCATCACCGCTGCGGATCTCCATGACCGTGCCGCAAAGGCCGGCATACTCACTTTCATCGTTGGCACAGATGATCCCGCCGATGGTGAATACCTTGCCCTCTGTGCAAAAACGCGCGCCGTTTTCCTGTAAGATCATCTCTTTCTGCCCCCTTATGCCGCCATGACCTGCTCATATAGAGGTCTACTCTCCGGGATATGATCAAGAGAAACCATGTCGCTCTTGCGGTATTCCTTGGGAGCGCCGGTCAGGCCGCACAGGCGGTAAGCAGACTTGCAGTTGAGCAGTTCATATTTGAGCTGTGCGAAGATGTGCTGCTGAAGTGAGCCTTTCTGCGGGTCAAAGCCGGCCACGGCCCGGATGAGCCGGAGCGCAAGCTGCTGGTACACATCGTCATACTCCAGCCGGGCCGCCCTCATAAGAGGGCGGTTCTTCCGGATCACGGTGTCGATGCACCAAAGATACTTCTCCACAAGGGCATTGCGCTGGGCGATGGTATAGTTGTTGTTCATGTTCATTTCCTTTCTCTGGGATAGGGGTCCAAAGGCGGCAGAAGCCCTTGCCCCAGTCCTCCAGTAACATATGATGGGTGTAGGCGGGAGAATTGTAGACTGTATTGCGGCAGTGCTGCAGCTGAACCAGTTTCTTTCCTCCGCTTGGATTTTTCTCGCTCATGTAGTAGGAATCGTTGCAGGTGTCACAGTTTCTTTCCGTATTGTTCAATCGGTGTCCTCCCGTTTATTTTTTCTTGCCTCCGCTGCATCAAATGACGGAGCCAGTTCATAGCCGTGCTCCGTTTTATAAAAGAAAGCAGGTCTGAGTCCGTCGTCGATCTCTACCACATAATGGCGGTGAACGGCCACATGGAGCGTTTCGGCGTCAGGCGCATCGTTGCAGATCTTGGCAAATTCCTGCGGTGCAAGGTCGGTGTGCAGCTCATAGAGTGGTGCATACCGCCAACTGTCCGGAGAAATATCCATGCCGAGGTCATGACAGAGTATCTCGTGCAGTCTCCACTCATTTTTATTTTTGAAGCAGTAGACGCGCAGTTCACAGGGCTTTTTCCGCTTTGGGCACCAGTCCGGCACATAGATCTTGGGATCACTGCGTTTGAATTTACGCGCCCGCTTTCCACCGGTGCAAAAACGCTCCCCCATGTGCATCATGACACCCATCTGCTTTGTGGGGATGCTTTTCGTATATTGGAGTTCACATTCACATCCGATACAAGTTTCTTTTCGTAACTGCATTTCTACCTCCTTACTCGGTGAGCGCTTCGCTGTGGTTTTCCGAGTGGTCAAACACACTGTCCACCTTATCGCAGTCAAAGCCCTCAATTATGCCATAGTCCTGACAGAGCGACAGGACCGCTTTGAACAGTCCCTTACCTGCGCCGGCCTCTGCATCGCTCAAATGCGTATCTTCGCGGATGGAAGTGAGGCAGTCGTTCAGGTCGGTGCGGGTGTTGGTAAAACGGCTATAGCTTGGATTCGGCGTTCTTAGTTCATCCTCGGGTGCCAGGAAAAGCAGACTCTCGATGATCTCATAGCGGGTAAACCAGCCTGCGGCATAGTTATTGCAATAGGCCTCCCAGAAATCATCACCGTATTCCTCGCGATAGAGCTCTTCATCATAGGGGAAGGTCATTTCTTCCTTTTCCATCTCCACTAATTCACGAAGCCGCAGGATTGCCCGGTCTTTACACAGGAACGTCTCAAGCCCCTCGGGATCAGGGAAATTTCCTTTATCTGCATCCGCCGAGGTATGGACGATCATGTAGGCTGGCCTTGAGTGTTTGTAGCCTTTCAGATAAGGAGAATAGCACCGCTGATGCATCACCCACTTATCGACAACGGGACGGTCCTCCTCGTGGAACATCTCTGCAAACTTGTCGTAATACTCCTCGGGCTGAAGATTCACCTTGAGAGCGCTGTACGCCTGACCGATACTGTCATCCAGCGCGGAGAGAATCTGCTCCGGCGAGACCTTGATCTTTGGTGTCTGGCTGATGCAAAGGCGTCCGCCGCATTTTTTACACCGTCCGATCAAACACAGCCGGTGTCCCTGCACATCCGCAAGGTCCTTATAATCAAGCTCCCAGTCGATATCTGTGATATTCTCCGCAAGATGTGTCACCGTCCGGATCAGATCGTCGTTCTGCCAATCCATGCAGGTACAGATATCCTCCGGCGTGCGCGAACAGTGATTCTTTTCACACATACTATGCCGCCTCCTTATTCCGTTCTTTTTCACATAAGTCGATGAGCCTTTGGCACCGATCCATTTCAAAGCCCCCGATGTGTGCCAGCTGCTCGGAAAGGCGCAGCTTCTTCGCCATCCAATGGTAGCCCTGCGTCCGCGTCATGCCGCGCTCCCGCCAAAAGCTGTCAAATATCTGGTGCGTCTCTTTTCGCTTCATGCGAAGAGTTTCATTGGCCAGATTGCCAAGCGGCCGCGTGGTACCCTTATGGCAGCCAACACGGGCATTGCAGTTCTGGCATTGATAGAATCTCTCCTGTTCAATGCCAAGCCGCTTTGCCGCGGCCATTCCGTAGACCTCTGCCGCGGGAACCAAACGGACAACACCGCCGCAGTAGCGGCAGATCTTAGGAATTTCCAAACGCATTCCCCCCTTTACGCCGCCTTGGCCGCAGGCGGCTCAATGGCTTTCTTGGATTTTTTCTTAGCTGTCGGCGCACGCATGACATTTTGCAGGTAATAGGCGTCCTGTGTGCTGATCGTCAGCATACCGCCTTGGGCGATGCCGAGGGTAATCGTCCCGCCGAGCGCCTTCAAACAGGTCGCTAGCTGCTTTGCACTATACCAGTAGCTGCCGGTAGGAGCGCCTGTCAGCGCGATCACGTCAATACCTACCGAAGCATTTCCCCAGTCGCTGGAGCAGCGAAAGACGAGCTTTTGATCTTCAAAGGCCAGATTCACCCGGCCATCCGGCGCAACGGACAGCACAGAGGAGAGCGCCTCCCGCATTTCTTTGGTGTCCGTCAGCACGGTAAAGCTGTTGGTGATGGTCTTGAGCAGAGATTCCGTGTCGATATAGCCGCCCTCCATGAGGCGGGCGCTGAAAAGAAAGTTTTCCTTGAAAAAGACAATGCTTTTTCCTGTTGTGCCGACGCGGAACTCATCTTCGTCCTTACACATCCCCGCAAGTTTCCCCAGCGAGAGAGCAGGGACTAAGAGGCTGATATCTCCGGTGCTCTGGTCGTCTCCCTTGGCTGTTACGATGCACATACCGTTGCTTCCCGCGGCGTGCAGCCCCATACTGGTGAACATCAAGTTGACGCAGCGTAGCAGCGGCTTATCCTTATCCTGAGCCGTGGCAAAAACGGTATGCTGAGCCATAGCAGGAATGCCGCTGACCTTGACAGTATCCTCGGGGAAGGGCAGGTCTGGCTTGGGGAATGCGCCTCGATCCCACACATCGACCTCATAACTGGCACTGCCGCTGGTGAGCGTCATACGGCCGCGGTTTTCCCTGCGGCTGATCTCCGCCGTATCTTCCGGGAGCCGTTGGAGCATTTCTGCGAGGGTTTTGGCGGAGTAGACGAGAGCGCCGTCCTCCTGCGCGGAGCATGGTAGCATCTCTACGAGGGAAACCTCCAGATTGGTAGAGGTCACGGTGAGCATTTTTCTAGCGCTGTCCGTCTCCAGGAGCACCCCTTTCAGGACGTCCAGCGGAGAGTCCGACGGGGCAATGGCCGTTGCGCGCTTAATCGCTGCGAGAAATTCGGCGCGATCCACGGTAATAAGCAAATGATCTCCTCCTTTATGCAGCAAAATCGAAGATCGACAGTTGGTTTTCATCCACCTCTGCCACCTCCGACTTCCGCTTTTTCTTTTCTTCGTTTGTCCTTGCAAGTAACCCCTCGTAGCGTTCCCAAATTGCGGCAGTCTGTTCTGTGCGGACACTGCTCTCGTAGGGCTCTGATACGATCTCCGGGGCAGGCAGACCTTCCACATCTGTCTCTTCCTGCACGCTCTTTTTGCGATTGGGGTTGATGATCGCCATTTTCTTAAAGGCTGCGGCAATATCCTCTACATTGTCCCGGATACCGGCCGCCAGCTCCTTTGCCATCTGCGAGGTCAGATCCTTCACATCGCTCATGGCAGCAAGTCCCTCTTCACTGAATGTGCCCTCAATAATGCCCGCAACCGCCAACTTGGAGGCCATCAGCTTCATGGCCTTGGCCTGCATGGTGTTCGCGTAGTAGAACATATACACCTCCACCTTGGGCACCGTCTGATTGATGCGCCAGCTTCTGCGGGAGGCCTGACGCAGGGTAAAGAGGTTATAGCCCATGGAGTAGTAGATGATGGTGGTAAAAGCATTGAGGTCAAGGCCCGTCTCCACACAGCGCGGATTTGTGATCAGGACCTGCAGGCCGCTTTTGACCCGCTTGTCCACCCATTCCTCCCGCTTCTCTGTGGGGATCTGCTTTGTCAGGATCCCCGTGCGGTATCCATTCTCCCGCATCAGCTTCAGCAGCTTTTGCTGAGAGTCCGTCCGCGTCCAGCTGGTGTAGATCAATACCCGTTCGCCATCTTCCACCTTTTGCTGCACCAGATTCAATATTGCTTCTTCTTTTGGCAGAAGCGTTGAAAAGTCACCGCAGTTTTCCGGCTCTACGAGGGTCGAGCCATCAATGGGATGGACAATCTCCGGCTGGTCGTAGGGTTGATCCGGGTAGACCGTGAGCAGATTGAGATAAGCAGAGAGGATCTTCTGCGCGATTCCTGTACCTGAACGGAGTATCTTTTGCAGTATGTTCTCCGCTTTCTCATAGGCTTTGCGGACATTCTCAGGCATCTCCAGCGCTATCGGGATTTCCTCATAGCTCGGCAGATCCTTGTTCATATCCGTAAGGGACAAAAAGGCCGCATACTCCAGCAGGAAGCGGGAAAACACCAGCGGTGAGACGCCGGGGAGCAGCCGCGACTTTGTTTTCCGCTTGTTGGCGCGCCGGTTGGAATTGTACTCGGCGTCCTCAATCTCATAGGTGTTTTCTACGACACCATACTCCGCATCAAAATCACGAGGCTTGCGATACAGCTTATCATCTCTAAGCATGAGCCCGGGGACGATACGGTAGAGCAAATGAAAGATACCCGAGGAGTACCCATTGATCAGCGTCGCAGTCATTCCAACAAACAGCTTGGAAACACCGTATAGTTCTGCCATGGCGTCGCCCTGACCGCTGGCGTTGTTGTATTCGTGGAGCTCATCGCAGAGGAAACCGCTGATTTTTCCACGCAATTTCTTCTTGATATAGGTACTGAGCGGATAGCGCCGCTGTGCGCCGCGGACAGGATAGTAGCCATCCGGGTCCTCAGCGATCTTCATAAGCTGGTCAATGACCTTCTCATTTTTTGTCCGCTTGAGATGTGCGGCCGCTCCGTAGCGATGTACCCAGCCATACTCGCCGATCTTGACCCACTCGGTCCGCTTGCTCGGATTGACAGCAGACCATAGCGGCGTGCCGCAATGAGAGCAGACATGATTTACCATGTTCTCTTTGCGAAAGAAAAACTGGTCTGCCGGCACGGTATAGCTGATCCCATCCTCGCTGATATCCATTTCGATGACCGCATCGCAGTCCGGGCAAAGAAATGCACGCCGACGTCTGTTCCACCGCACGGCGGGGCCGCGCATATAGCCGTCTCTGGCGCGTTCCTTGGAAAAGACCGCGTACACACTCTTGTCGCCCTGCTCGTACATGGCATAGAGGCGGTTTAAGTCTGTAATATTGCGTACCACCATAGCGTAGGTATCCGGGAGTGTTTCGCCAATCTCACGTACCCATTTTTTCGTAACATGGGAAGGGCACATAACGATGCCAAAGGACTTTTCTATGCCTTTTTTCTTCTGCGAAGCCCATAGTCCGTGCAGCGCGCCGAGAGCAGTCGATCCGATCTTTGATAGTGATAGGTAACTTTTTGATATAGTCTCCAAGTTTTCCCCCACTTCACACCGGACATGAACCTTTCAGCTCATCCGGCGTTCCATCGTTGAAAATTCGTTTTCTAAAATTGATGAATTACTACTGTAATGGTGTCAGACCGAAATAGTCTTGTTTGTCAAATGGCGGCATTGCCAACCATCTGACGAAATCTGTTCAGTTTTTTTCGCATGGTACTATCAAGATTTAATCGCTTTAGATACCAGTCAATCGTGTCCTGCTGCTTTGCATGGATAAGCCTGTGGACATCTTTATGGACTATCACCAGATTTGCATATACATCCGTGCCGCCCTGCTCCACGGGGAGCTTGTGGTGACAGTGTATTTCATCAAATTCCAATTCCCATCCTGTGACCGCACACTTTCCGTACTGCGCCGCATAAAGGGAAATACGGTTGTCTGCGTATTCAATGCTTCTGTCAAGCACGGGGTTACGCATAAGCCGATGCAGAATATCCGTGTTAGTCCGCAAATTTCGGTGGATTTCCTTGCGACCCTCTATGGTGTACTTGTTGACTGTTTTCCGCTTGTTCTGTGCATTTCGTGTCTGGCAATATCCAATCGGGAGAATTGCCGATGTCCCCATATAGCGCATTTGCTTACTCTGGGAATAATACGCCCATAGTTCTCCATGCACATTGATGACCTGTCCTTTGGGGTGTTTGGATAGCCGCCCTCTCATTCGGTTTCTCAATACGAGCCTGATTGACCGTCCGATTTGATAGCAGTCATCACTAATGATGGTCGCTATGGCGAAGTATTGATGTATGCCTATCACCATAGAGTTGTAAAGCAAAATTGCTTTGTATTCCTCTTTGCGGTTGACTGGATGCTGGATATAGTCAATCTGCGCTTTCAGCTTTTTCGTGGTGTTCTGTATAGCTTTGTCGCACATATGGGAGCGAACAATGTATTTATCACCACGGGGAACAGCTTTCAGCTTGAAGCCCAGAAATTCTGAGTAGTTCTTTTTGAGGTTGACCACCTTTGACTTTTCCTCTGAGATTTGAAGTTTCAGCCGTTCTTCCAACCACTGCTTGACCGCATGGTAGGTTTTAACCGCGTCACTCCGTTTCCTGCAAAAGATGCGGAAATCATCAGCATACCGGACAATATACATTTCTTTGAGATTGCTACGCCGCAAGGTGCGGCATTTGTTGGAGCGGTTAGGCGTGCCGTTTTTCGCTGTGCCCTCTTTGATGACCGTATGTGTCGGTATATCCTCCCACTGACTGCTGACCCACCAGTCCAGTTCATTGAGAACGATGTTGGAGAGCAGTGGTGAAAGGATACCCCCCTGCGGCGTGCCCTTATCGGGGTAAATCTTTTCACCGCTTGGAAGCACTATGGGGGCTTTCAGCATTTCTTTGATAATGCACAACAACCGCTTGTCCTGTATGCCCAAAGTCCACATCTGCCGCATGAGTTTGGCATGATTGACATTATCGAAAAAGCCTTTGATATCTACATCAACCACAAAATACAGATGTTGTATCTGCACCATTCTCATGCTCTGGGCGATTGCGTGCTCAGTTGACCGATTGGGACGAAAACCGTTGCTCCTGTCATGGAACTTGGCCTCGCAAATCGGCTCCAGAATCTGCAAGATACATTGCTGTACCAATCTGTCCCAGATTGCCGGAATACCCAGAGGACGGGTTTTCCCATTAGGTTTGGGGATTTCCACCCGTCGAACAGGTTTAGGCTTGTACCATGCTAATTTGTGCCGTATCTTTGAAACGACCTCCTCACTCGACAACTTTTCAATATGCTTCATCGTGCGGTGGTCTACGCCGGCAGTGCGGCTTCCCGTATTGCGCTTGATATTTCTGTACGCCAACCGGATATTTTCCTCTGATAAAATCAGCGGCATTAAATCGGTAAACACGGCTTGCGCCTTGCTTCTGGCATACAAATCGTCAAACACTTCCGTTAGGTCGTAATACTCGGCATGTCTTAGATGACTGTCTTTCTGTGCTGTTGTCGCAGTAGCCAATGGACATCACTCCTTTGTAGGTAGTGACTTTTTGGTCCTACTCGAACCCATTGTAAATTCATCTTTAGATTGTTGAGATTTTCAACGACTGGTGCCTATCCCTCCACGGCTTGTTATCACCGCTTCACAGGTACTGTGGCACCACTTTCATCACAGGTTAAGCGGCTTATATGTTTCGACCGCAACGCTCCGAATGGGGAGCGCCCATGACTTACGACGTTCCGATAATCCTATCTGTGCATATACCCGTAGGTGCCTGCTCTGGGCCTGCAAGCTGGACGCCGCCTGTAACGGCGTATGGTGTTTCATAGTAAAAGCTTTTACTCCACCACACTTGCCTCACAAATTCGTGAGATGACACATTTCTGTGCTTGAGCGTTTAGAACCTTTACTTCACAGGTTTGTCAGCCAATTACGGCATACTCACCATAGGTATTTTATAGACCCCCGGCATATAGGCCGCACCACCCACCTCTGGGCAGCTTTCCACATCAGCATTACGCCATGTTTGGGCAGCTCTCTGCCGACTTCACCGGGCTTCAGACACCAGCCTTTTGGACTGCGCCTGCCGGAGTATCAGGGAGGGCGTTTCAGGGCGTTACCCCGTCATTCCACCCTTTGGATTATCAGTTCTCCTAAGAATGTAGCTTTTGACATTTGATTTTCTTTTTGTTAAACTTATTTTTGAAGATAGAAAAAGGTGGGTAGGTCATATGGGTGTGGGATTTATATTTGAGGGCAACTCTCTACAGATAAGTGATTTTTTCCATTCAAAGCAAGATGCTGAACAGGGAAATCCATATAACTGCACTTTCACCCTCAAAATCAACTCCCATGGTTTTTCTGGCGTTGCTCCCTTTGAGTATGATATAAGGAAGTTACGACTTTTTCTCGTCCAGATTGATGACCTATATCATTTTCGTTGTGAACGCGCCATACTCCAAGATATTGGATATGGTAGTTCTATTACATTCACACGAACTGACAGAACTGGCCATTTTACTGTAAATGGAACTCTTTATGGGGATGGCCGTGTTCATTCCTTGGAATTTGAATTTAGGATCGACCAAACAGTTCTTCTCCCATTTTACAAAACCTTTTGTAATCTTCTTAATCAAGCTACATGATGGATGCCATTCATTGGCATCCATCTTTTTTTCTTAGTGCCTAACCTTTTCAGTTAGGAACGTCTCACACTTTTTCCAGAGCCACATTCCGCAATGATGAGGGCCGCCCGCTTTCGGTCAAGCTGACGTTTGACAGCCTCGGCCACCGCGAGCTGCGCGTCATAAAGGGAATAGCCCGCGTGCTGCGTGATAAAGTCATTGATGGCCAGCACTTCATCGGAGAGGGGTTCACTGGCAGGGTCAAAGAGGGGCATGAACTGATTGCGGATGCGGTCTGCAACGGTAACGCCAAAGGTATTGAGATATTCCGTAACATTGTTGACTTCCTCGAACCCATCCGAAAAGCCCGGAACAGCGCCGGGGATCTGGATGTCCCCGGTCTTCAAGCCTTCCTCCAGCACCTCCACAACATTTTTGTCCTCTGGTTTCAGTGTCAGCACCCATGCGTCGATCCGCTCTTTTTGCGAAACGACCTCCAGCTGTTGGAGATCTCCGCGGTTTTGGAGCGATGTGAGTACATAGTCCTGAAACGCGGGGATGAGCGGCACTGCTGTTTTGTGGTCCAGTTCCTCGAACAGGCGCGCACGATCTCCTTCAGGGCAGAAGATGTAGCATTTGCGTGGCTGCTCCGTTTTTTGCGGCGCAGCTTCTTCACCGCCGTTTTGCCTGTCATCTACCGGCGCGTCTTCATCCTGCTGCGATGTTTCTTTCTGGGCGTCATCTGCTGCCATGAGCGTTGCCACGGCGTATACGCCGTCATGGGTGATTTAACGCTGATACCCTTTCAGCTTGCTTTGCAGTTTCCGCACTATATCATTTTGGGTGGCCTCTATGGTAGCGCCGCCATAAATAGCGTCTGCCATAGCCCGCACCATCTCGGGATATCCACCGAAGCGGATCGCGCAGATCACGCTTCCTTTCTTGTCTGCGTCAAGCACGACTGTATCTGCGTAGGCCGACAGCCGGATCTTCGCCGACGGATCATAATACCCCAGCTCGATCAGCTTGCTCTCTGACATTCATTCGCGTCCTCCTTTCAATTTAAGGGCAAAAAAAGACTGCAATCGCTCTATGAGCAATTACAGTTCTCTTCTTGTCCTTATTTTGATTCCAGTTCGTTTGAGTCTCTGACGGAGGGCGCAATGACCCCCTTTCCGTCGCCGTTCCACCCTAACTTACTCCGCCCTGACTTACTTCGCCCTGAAATACAGCTCTATTCTACTGTTTTATACTTTTCCTGCATAGTTGGAGGTTTTCCATAGTGATGTGCTGATCTATCGATCAGGCATGGGAAAACCGCATTTACAGAGAATCCTGCTTATTTTGCAACCAAGTTCAGTTAACAAAGCACTTACATATAGAATAGAAAAGTGTGCTTAGTTGCAAAAATCCTTTCCGAGTTGCTCTCTTCAATGCTATTTAATGAAATGGTAACAACCTGATTATATTTCTCGTTAGTAATCACAGTTACTGGAAATCATATAGTCTGTTCTACCATTATTTGCTTGAGACCTGTGTTAATACCGCGCATATATTCAATTTACCTTTCGCTCAGCAACCGACCTATGGTAATCGCCCACATATAGGTATCCGCACGGAACGGTTCTTGCGGAAGGTTCCTTAACTGTCACATCGCATGTGTCAGAACAACAAGCAGCGAGTTGAACGTGAGGATGAAAGTAGAAATGTGTAGATGTAGATTATATAGAACTTTCCCAACAACTATCAATCGATATAGGTATGGCACCAACAAAAAATTACTTAGCAACATACTATCTCTAAGGAGAAGCGTAGCTGTCCATGCCCGAAACAATACCACGATTAAATATAACACTTAATAAAGAATTGCCAACACATAAGCAGGTGGCATTGAGATACTTTGTATTGGAAATACTTGCCTGAGCATATAGCCCGAATGTAATAAGAATCATCCGAAAGTACCAGTAAAACTTTTAACCTGCTATAAATAAGATGTGTTGAATCTTTGAATAATTATCCGTTTTCCTTGTACATTTACCGTATGCTATCCTCGTCCAACGGTGACGATGATATAATTTCCTCATGCAGACAGAGGTTCCCTGCTTTATCCCTGCGGCACCGTCCGCTTTACAGCAGTATGGGACCTCTCCCTTATGGGATTTCATGAATGAGCCGGATGCGGGAGTGATCTTTCCGCAGATTTCTATGCAGGATATGACTCATAAGGACATGAGGAACTGTCTGTACATCAACAGGAAAGGCAGGTGCCAACACTATGTTCATTGTCGGGATCGACATTGCCAAACGGAGTCACGAAGCCATCATCATCGCTGAGGATGGCCAGGTTGTCCGCAAGGCATTCAGCTTCCGGAATAACTGTACCGGCTACAATCTGTTACTGGAACAGGTACGGAAACTGACCCTTGTAAAGAGCCAGATCGTATTCGCCATGGAATCCACCGCCCACTATTGGCTGGCACTCTACGCCAGACTTTTGAAAGACGGATACACAGTCATGGTTCTGAATCCTATCCAATCCCATTCCCTGCGGGAGCTTTACATCCGCAAGGCCAAAACCGACGCCAGAGATTCGCTCATCATCGCGGACCTTGTCCGCTTCGGCCGCTGCAAAGCCAGCAACGTACCTCAGGACAAAATCCTGGCTCTGCGAGAGCTGTGCCGCAGCCGCGCCTATCTGGTAGACATGGCCGCTGATCTGAAGCGGAAGCTGATTGCCTTATTGGACAGAATATTTCCGGAGTACGAATCCCTGTTTGATTCTGTTTTCAGCAAGGCTTCTATTGCCGTACTGCGCAAATACTCTACACCCCAAAAAGTGAAAAATGCGCATCTCGGAGAATTGACGGATATCCTTATGGAAAGAAGCAACGGACATTTTGGCGAGTGGAAGGCCCATCAGCTGAAAGAGGCCGCCTGCAGCAGCTTTGGGATCGATGACAGCGGCGGCGTGTATTCCATGTTGCTTGGGATGTTCCTTGAGCAGATCCTGTCTTTAACTGCACAGGCAGATTCTCTGGAAAAACAGATATCCGTATTCTTTCAAGAGTTTAATAACCCTTTAACCTCTATACCGGGAGTTGGGACTGTTCTCGCCGCAACAATTTTAAGCGAGATCGGTGACATTACTCGCTTTTCCTCTGCTGCTAAGCTGTTAGCTTATGCAGGACTTGATCCATCCGTGAAGCAGTCCGGCGAATTTAAGAGCAACCAGAATCGTATGTCCAAGCGGGGATCTCCTTATTTACGTCGTGCCATTTGGTTGGCGTCCACAGTAGCAGTGCATCGTGATCCGATGTTTCAAACCTATTACGAAAAGAAAATATCCGAAGGTCTGCATTACATAAATGTGATTGGTCATGTCAGCAGAAAGATGACCGCTGTGATCTTCGCTGTCCTCCGGGATGGACAACCGTACCAACCCATTTTGCAATCTGCCGGTTGACCGAGCTGCATCATTTTCATCCGGCCCGCAAAGGGTCTGGTTCTTTGCGCCCTTTTCCGATATACCCCTTATACACGCAAACTGTAATTTTATCCCTTGACAAACCCATAGCCGACTGCTGTTTTGTTCTGTAAATGGTATCGAGACGGTGTCAAATGGCGCACACCTTTACCCCCCCTATACAAATGGACGAATCTGTGTTGCCCATTATATGGCAATGGAGCAATCGAAAAATACTAAAATACTGGTCTTTCTCCTGACTTTGTGGTATAATATGGTGCAATCATAAAATATCATAGGAGGCGTACAAAGTGGATTTACAAAGCTCCTTTGTTGATGATCTGTTACACGCTGAAGATGAATATGAGGTAATGGCGCTTTGCTATAATAAATTACTAGAATATACTCAAGATAGCGATGTATTGTTTGTTGCAAAAATAGAACACTTAGAAAAAGACAGAGAATTTGAACCTTTTGCACAGGAATTTGAAAACCTGCGCCAAATCCTTATCTCATACTCGCAAGAAATCAATGTACATTTCAACTTAGATGGGACAGGCTTCGATATATTTAAAAACAGGCTAATTGATGAATTGAGTTCTTTTCAGTGTCCCGAACAAATAGATATAAGCCGGTGGTTTCCCGTTTGTTTGTTTTATGTGCTCGACGCATTAGACGGTTATATAAGTAAGAATATCGGTTTAGTTCGAGATAAATACAGGACTTTTGGCCCGCTAAATCAAGGCCGAAGCAAAACAAATTGTTTAGTCTATTTTCACGAGCAGGAATCTTTCCTTAGTGTATCTTATGCAGAAAAGGATGGGCATGGTGAATTTCGAAGGCCTTTGAGAGAAACTCGAATTGGGAATTTGTTTCATGCGGTTCTTCTTATTCCCCGCGAACAGATTCCTATTGTTCCCCGTATCGCTCCTGTTTTTTAAACGATTATTGCAAAGAATCATTGAGTGAAAGTAAAAAATTAAAAATTGTAAGTATTCCATATATAGGATTTGATACATTCTCATTTTCATTCCATGATGCCTGTACAACCGATTTGTGTACCTTTGGTCAGCACCCTAAAGGTCTGTTTCATATAGATTATGGTGAACAGGCAGAGGATGATGTGCAACGAATAATTTCTCTGTTGCAATTTGCTATTAATAGGAATGCTAATATTATCGTTTTCCCCGAATATATTATGAGTCCTAAGATGTTAAAGGGTATAGAAGATCATCTAAAAAGATTAGATTCTGCCCAAAAGCCCAGTCTGTTTTTAGTATTAGCCGGAACGTGCTATCACTGGGCCAACGAAAAAGGGAATAATATCTTGCACATACTTAACGCAAATGGCATAGAAATCGGTTCTTATTATAAGCATTCTCCCTTTCTTGAACAATCTGAAGAAAAAATTCACGGTGCTCTTCTTCAGTCAAAAAGCGAGCCCCGCACAAAGCGAAGCTACTTTGAAGTCTGTGAAATTCTTTCTGAGCCAGGAAAGGAATGCACTCTAATCGATGTAGATATAATCGGTAGAATCTTACCCGCTATTTGCCGCGATGTTATTAGCGGTCATACAGAATCTCTTTCTAATTTATTTATGCCGAGCTTTCTGATAGTTCCAGCTTGGAGTAGATCCGTTAGCAGTTTCGATCCAAGGTTTTCAATACTCGCGGATACTATACATACTATTTCATTATTGTGCAATTGTTGTAATGCTGTGGAAGGCACTAGTAAAAAAGCAACTGGAACAATTGTTGTGCCTCGGAAGCAAGGAACAGCAATGGCGGCATTCTGCCAAAAAATCATTCGCAAGCGAAATTGTACCCTGTCTTGCTTAAATCATGGCGGCTGCATTGAACAAATTGAAATTAGTTTTGTAGAAAGTAATCCTCAAGTTAGCTTAAATAAATTTAAACTCAAATGAGCAATAAATCATAGTTTTGCAAATAAAGTGACAAAGATTTAGAGGAGGTGACATCATATGGGTGAATGGGGGAAAGATGATATTAGTTTGTCTTCTCAAATGCCCAACAATTTTAGTCTGCGTGTCAATCAATTGACTTCCGAGATGACAAGCGCTTTTTCAAACATGTGTACCAGATTAATAGCTATTACTGCTCAGAAAAAAATTATTCAAGAGCGAACTTTGTTAGATTTTAACAGATTTGTCATTTTTACTATAACAAATAACATTACACAGCTCCCCAACTCTTTCTGTGAACTTTCTACTCGTATTGCTGACTATTGGCACTACGAACTTGATAGGGAGACGGATTCAGATAGAAAATATTCATACATTCGGCTGTATCAAATGATTGACACAGTGAATGCATTTTACGCCGAGCAACACATTCAGCAGAAAGCTCTCAAAGCGGTAAATAAGCAAAGAAAAAATAAAAGTATTGTTTACTTGATTCAACAGCACCCTGGAATCACGTATAGAAGTTTACTGGCTACACTACCTATTCCACCTACTGACTTGCAAGATCAACTTCAAGAGCTGGAGTCAGATGGCTTTTTATACGGTCGGCATTCTAATAATGAGCGCTATTTTATGCTCACAAATGCAGGTGATGTTCTTTATCAGGCTCTGATTACGCCGTCAGGACGTGCTTTAGATGGATATTGGGGTAATAGTCGGACAAAAATACTTGTTTATTTGCTGGAAATTTTAGGAAGTAAAAACATAAGAATATCTTCCGTCCTTAAATACGTCCACACGTTAGCCGAATGTGATGATGTAAAAGTTGATACTTTTTGGAATCAAATATTGAATAGACGTACTAGGAGTTTCATGTGGAATATTCGTGGCGTTACAGAATATGAATCATTTTCTTTTATTATGGAACCAACACATTTTAACATGAGCAAGCTAAATAATCCCTCACAATTAGATCCTGAAGATATAAAAGTGGTGCTTTCTTTGCACAATGATAGTTATAGAACAAACTCAAATATTTACAATCATGTTGAAGAAAAACAATCATTGTTAAATACAATTTAAGGAGAATTGTCATGTCAGATTTCAAAAAAATCACAGAACAAGAGTTAAAAGAAGGGACCAAGCTTTTTGAAGGCTTTTGGTTAAGGCCTAAACAATATGTAAACAAAACAGTTCCCTTACGGCTGCGGATAAATAAAAAATGGGGCGGCTGGAAGATTAAGGATGAGTTGGTTAATTCTCTGGGACTCGAAGTCGGTGATACGATTTCAACCGAGGTTACACCACTATTCATGTCTGAACTTATTGACGACGAAAATGACACTGATATGTTTGCATCGGGTGCTGGTGCTGACTGGCTTTTAAGTAACAATGTTGGCATTGGCACAATAATTGATTGTACTGTGCGATTTGTTTATGCTAAGGCACCGATTGGTCCTAATGGAAAGGAAATCAACAAAGTATCTTTGGTATTCGAAAACGGCATTAGCGTCTTTGGGATAGACAAGGAATATGTTAGTAAGCAAAAAGAACATTCAGACGATATTGATGACTTATTTAGAACACTATTGAAATAACCAACTGAAAGTAGCTGCCCATTTATTGAAAGGCTATCAGGACATACTGCTTATCAAGGCAACAGAGTAACGTCAGAGCACTCGTCCAGTATGTTCATATCTGGTTCTTTCCTAGAATAGATATTTTCGTAGAGCATATTCCTCACGTTAGATGATATCCAGCACTCGATTTTCCTGTTCACCTATGACGATGATCTCCTAGTAATCCAACCCATCAAAATAGATGAAGAACAATATTCTGAGGTAGTTCACATCTATAATTCCACCATGCGCACTTGTAGGCTGCGTGCTTTAACTCTCGGGCTGTCAGTTTCTCCGTTAATGTCTTGAGTGAAAGGTAGAGTCGCATGCGCTTTTGGAAAACAGTTGTTGAATTATAGGCTCGATCTTAACTGTTCGGTTTTACAATACGATAAGAGTATCCCAATCATCAAAATTTTGTTTTATACGGGTTATGAAGATAACTCTTATTTATCTCCGTAGTACTTCACAAGATTTCAAAACCATTCTTATTGCCATTCTTACAGTAATATAGAACATCACTTAAAGAACACGCAGCTTATTGCTGCGTGTTCTTATTGTATCTTCTGCGATTATCATACTAAGAACGACAAATTCTCTTGGTCCCGTCAAGATTTATGCGCAAATTTATTTGCAGGCTCCGGCTGAATGAAGTCAGCCGGCAATAGAGGCGTCGTCCATGACCGCCTCCAAGTGCTTCATGTTCATGTATTTCTTGCTGCCCCACTGGGTGCCTGCCACGTGGCGCAGCCTCGCGCAGACCAGCATCAGGGCGGAATTTCCGTCAGGGAACGTCCCCACCACGCGGGTTCTGCGGCGGATCTCACGGTTCAGCCGCTCGATCACGTTGTTGGTGCGGATGCGTGTCCAGTGTTCGCTGGGAAAATCGCAGTAGGTCAGCGTCTCCTCAATGCCGTCCTCGACCTTCTTGGCAGCCTCCTTCAGTTTCATGGCGCGCAGCTCGGCAACCACGGTCTTTGCCTTCTCGCGGGATGCCTTTTTGCTTTCCTGCGCGTGGATCGCCTTGAGCATTTTTGCCACAATTTTGACCTTGGATTTAGGCACAACAGAGAAAACATTGCGGTAGAAATGCACCGTGCAGCGCTGGTATTTGG
>ENA-ORTY01000897-ORTY01000897.1-human-gut-metagenome-genome-assembly--contig:-NODE-897-length-36384-cov-48.271849_pt1 | contig 36384 bp, 25 predicted proteins | sample MGYA00241917_ERZ509198 | MGnify/ENA primary metagenome ERZ509198 (study PRJEB26280, sample SAMEA2338857) | human gut metagenome | biome: human gut; feature: human-associated habitat; material: faeces...
CGAACTTATTCGTGAATTATTCATATTTATAAAATTAATTTTGAACAGTTACTTATGAAAAATTTAAAGTATCTGTTCTTAATGCTTTTTGCCGTACTCGCGTTCGCATCGTGCGAAGAAGAAAACGAAGACAAGGAACCAACATTCTCTACCTACTTCAAGATGAGCATAACCAACTGCGAGCGCGTAGGCGATAATCTCAAAGTCGACTTCACGATGAAGAACATATCGGGAGAAGACCTGCAGCAAGTGCAGCTCAACGGCGGCAGCGTATGGGACATGTGTGAGGACAACACCGGAAAGCAATACTATTCGGAACTTTCTATAGGCGGAAGTTGGCAGACAAGCGTGCGCACCCCGATGCGCAAGGGTGAGAGCTTTACGGGATCATTCTTAATCAAAAACTTCAACACATCTACCAAAGCCAACAGACTCAACCTTATATTCAACTGCTCATGCCAGACTCTCGAATTCTACGGACGAGGAGAGATTGACAACATTAAAATCGTCGACAACCGCATTCTGTTTGACGGCATATGCACCAACGACCTCGGACTTGAATATACGCTCAAGAACGCCACAAAGAAGACCGTAGACGGAAAGAATGTTGCCGACATCACATTCACCGTGACAAACAACACCGACCAAGACCTGTACGACTTCCAGCTCACCGCCGGCGACGCAAGAGACAACAACGACGAGGAATACAACTATATGGGAATATCTCTTAATGGTTACAACTTCCAGACAGGCATTGCCACCAAGCTGCGCCAGTCGGCAACACAGCAGTACACCGTCCGCATAGAAAATGTAAAACCCAACGCCAAGACATTCAGTTTCAAACTGTTCTGCAGTGCCAACGACTATCCGTTCGGCGACTATAAGGTCGCATTCCACGATATCGCAGTAAGATAACTAAAACCATAAAACTATGAGAAAACCATTCTATCCAATCATGGCAGCTACTATTGCTGCCATGACATTGACAACCTTATCGTGCAAGAACGGCGCAAAGGAACAGCCTGCCGCCAACGTAGAGCAGGCTGACACGACAGCCGCCACCCCCACAGCCACGGCACAGCCTGAGCAGCAGCCTGAGACCGAAGCCAACAAGCCCGGCGATCGCCCGACATTCCAGCTTGTAGGCAACGTGAAGACCTGCAAGTGGAAGAACGCCGAAGCCAACGGAGAGACCGTAACCTACGCCTTCGACGAGCAGGGCAATCTGAAGTCCATCAACGGCCGCAAGGAAGACATCTCACGCAACAAGCAAGGACTGATAGAGAGCTATTCGCTCGGCGAGAACGGACTTACCAGCTTTTCGTTCACCTATGATGCCGACAGCCGTGTGAAGAAGTCATCAATGAGCGATGCCGACTCTGGTACTGACAACTACACATACAAGTACAACGCCAAGGGATTCGTCAGCTCGCGCTACTGTAAGGGCGAGATAATGGAGATGGGCGCCGACGAACCGATAACCTACGAGGAAAACGTAACCTACGACTACACCAAGGTAGACGAGCAAGGCAACTGGACCAAGCGCACGTGCCACGGTGCCACCGGACGCGACCCGTGGACAGAGACCCGCACAATAGTATATTATTAAACCAATAAAACATTGCATATGAACAAAGCAACAAAGTGCATGATGTCGGCGCTCGTCGCCGCAACGGCAATGCTGTGCTCATGCGGTAACAGCGTAGACGGCTACAACTTCTCGGGCAGCGGTGTGTTGGGAAGCATACCTGAGGCACGCGCCAAGTGCTACGAAGCCTACCATTCGGAGGCTGGCAACATGAAGAAGCTAATGGAAAAGGCACGCGACAAGCACGCCATCAACGTGTCAAGCGACGACTTCCTGAAGGAATTCGAAAAGATGCAGAAGCGCATACACGACAAGATTGGCGACGACACGCGCAAGGCATTGGTTGACGACATGGCAAGACTTGAGTCGGGTAAGGACTTCCCGCTTGAAGACAAGACGGGCATGAAATTCGGCGACATAAGCATTATCGCAAGAGTTGACACAGCCGACGCCATGGGTGGCTATATAACCGTAAAGCTCAAACGTAACGACAACTCGCAGCTCACTCCAGAATTGTATTATCTCGGCAAGGCTGCCGACGGAACTGTGACAGATAAAGGCATGGCACGTTTCCACTCATACCAGAACTTGCAGTTCACAATCGGAGAGAACAACGCTTACTCACTTGACGAGACTCTTGATGACGACAAGTATGACAAGCAGATGCATTATCTCTTGTCGCTCGACAGCATCGCTACCATCGAGCTTGTCGACTACGCCACCTACTTCGACTACACCGACAACCGTGCAACGACAGAAGGCGTGGGTCCTGTAAAGATTGGTGCGAAGATAAGCGATATGCCCGACTCGTGCTACATATACTGCTACAAGGAAGAGATACCGGTTAACCAGCCGGATATGACCGTTTGCGAGTTCAGCAACAAAACGCACACCACCCTCTTCACCGCTATCGGCGACGGCAAGGGAAAGATAAAGAGCATCGAGGTAGAGAAACTGCCGATAAAGCTCGGCGGCAAAGTCGTAAAAACGCATCTGTTCGTAAGAGACGCTGTAGAGATACTGAAGGATGCGGCTGAATGGTCGTATGACTCGGAGTCGCAAAACGCCATAGCCTCGTTCGAGGGCGGCAAGGTGACGATAAGCTTCGGCAACCAAGTGTTCAACGAGAGCGGATGGGCTAAGTACCAGCAGCTGCAGAAAGGTGCGAAAGGCGTAAAGTTCGACTTCAACGACTTCAACGACTACGACACGTTCGAAACATACACAATCAGGGCTAAATAGCAACAAGAAAAATGAAGAAGACAGACATTATATTCTTGTCAACAATCATGTTGGCATCATCCATCTTGCCGTCTCATGTCTCGGCACAAACCGCAGACGAAGCAAAGGAGACGGCGTTGAGCTTCATGACCCTGAAAAAAGGCGGGGCAGTAAAGCTCTCCACGGTTAATATAGGCAAATCCATAGCAAAGGTAAAGGGTAAAGGCGCAACGGCTGCCGACAATGGCGGCGTGTATGCCTTCAACGCCGAGGAAGGTGGCTACTGCGTGGTGTGCGTCGGCAACGGCAATACGCAGGTGGCGGGCTATTCCGACAAGGGTTCTATCGACCCCACCAACATGCCAGACGCCATGAAGGTGTGGCTCGCACAATACCGTGAAGCCATGACAGCTACGGACGCCACTTCCGAACCGCACTGGGAGGGCAAGACGGTGGCGCCGGTGGCGCCAATGCTCAAGACACAATGGAATCAGGGCGCGCCATACAACTGCAAGTGTCCGTCAGACGGCACGAAGACGGTAGTGGCTGGTTGTGTGCCCGTGGCATTGGCTCAGGTGCTCAATTTCTATCATCAGGACCGTAAGGGTGACGGCAAACTGGAGTATGCCGACGTAGAGTCAGAGACCGAATACAACATCGACTACTCTACCACCACCTACGACTGGAACAACATGCTCAGCACATACGATGGCGTAGACGCCACAAAGACACAGAAGGATGCCGTGGGCAAGCTGATATTTGAGGCTGCCGTAGCCAGCAAGGCAAAATTCGGTTACGACGAAACCAGCGCTTACCTTCCATTCGTAGCCCTCAACCGATACTACAACTATGACTGCATGTATGTAAATCGCGAACTGCATTATTATGTCGACATGTTCCACAGTTCCAATTACTACATCTCCACGGACAAATGGATGAGCATGATACAGGATGAGATGGAGGCAGGACGACCTATCATCTATTCTGCAAGCGACGTGAGCGGTACGGCAGGAACCATCTACAAACCCGCGAGAAACCACGCCTTCGTCATTGACGGCATTGACGACAAGAATTATGTACACGTCAACTGGGGATGGGGCGGCGTTGCCGACGGATATTACGACGTGGCGATACTCAACCCGGGAGGAAAATTCAATTACGAACAAGGCTATCGCTGCCAGCACTCCATGATTATCGGCATACAGCCGCGAACCACCGACTGGCAGGAGGCGTGCTATCAGCCGTTCCACGTTTGCGACTGGGCTGCTTCGCGCGGCGACGCCGTACATGCACCGCAACACAACGCTAAGGCTGCGCCGGCAAGAGCAAGCGAGAGTATTGTGACGTCGAAAAGCGCCATGTATTACTTCATGGTCACCAATACGTACGACTCGAAGAAAAGAAACATGATAACCGTTCTTGCCAATAACGGTCATATAGTGACAAATCTCACTTCCGGTGTCTACCAACTGGACATTAAGGGATGGCCGGAAATCACGCGCTACAATCTTTCAAAGAGTTTCGAGAAGGTGCCGAAAGGTGTGGCTGACGGCGTATACGAACTGCGCATGGCTTATTATGACAAGGACAACAAGCCGCAACTCTGCCCTATGCCGAAGCAACTCATACCTACCCTCGAAATCGTGAATGAAGGAACGGGCATGATAATACGTGGCCTGGAGGGAGAAGACCTTGTGAAGACTCTCACCATCGAAGATGTTACGCCTGCCAGCGAAATATACGCTGGTACACGCTTCTATCTGAACGTAAAGGCATCGGGCGTATCACAGAACACCTACCTGCAGTTCCGTAATGTGGATACCGGCAAACTTTACGGCACCAGCGGATCAAGCCCAGTGTCGTTCAATTTCGTCTACAACAACTACACAGCCACAAAAGCCTTCAAGTTTGAGCCGAAGAACGTTGACAATAACTTCACCATGCCTGCCGGACGTTATCAAGTGTTGGTGCCAGAGGGACAAACTAATGTGGTTATGGGTAAGGACATTTATATAGATGTGGCGGAGAAGCCCGACTATCCTATCCTTGACGGCACAGATCTGGTGTATGCATACGCCGGTTTAGTGATGGATAATGATGAGCTGAATTGTAAAACGTTTGAAAACGTGTATTGTTTGGACTGCTTTTCACCAAACTTGAAATACGCTAACAAAAACACGAGTCCGGTGACTCTGCGCATATACGCAGTAAACCAGGACACCAAGGAGGAGAGACTGTTGACCGTAAAAGAGAACTGGACAGCAGGCACAACAATTCCATACACCTGTCGCCTGTACCCGCTTACTGGCAACTATGAGTTCAAGTGCCGTTATATGACACCCGACGGCGAACGTGCCGGACTGATGCCACGCGAATTTTACGACAAGCCTTCTTATTGGAGATACGAGCTGAATAACAACTTGGGCACACCCAATATGCAGCTTATCTCATGCAAGATGGCATCAAGCAACGCTCCCGCCAAGGCGGCATACGCAGACAACACGCACTATACAGCCAATCTGCAGTTCGATCTGAAGTATCACCACGCATACGCTCGCGAGGACGGAAAGGAAATGAGCAGACATGCTGTCGTTAAGGCAATATTCTACGACAAGGAAAATGGCGAGATTGTGACAGACTCGGTAAGGCATGTGATATTGCAGCATAACGTAACGCAAACCATCACGCTTACGCCGATGCTCACGAAGAACGCCAAGTACGACGGAATGCTCTTTTTCAGTGAAGAAGACAACAATGGACAATACTATACCTTCGTGGTTACGCCTGACGAGAAAGACATAGCTGACTTTACGGTTGATCCTGAATACTTCACAGGTATTGGCTCCGTCCGCACATTTGACAAGGTGTTTGAGATGGGTGATACGTTGAAGGTGTACGGCCTCGACGGAGTGCTCGTCACCACTACAACCGTGACGTCCGACCTATGGCCGCGCCTGCTCTCGACGTTGCCTCAAGGCGTGTTTGTGCTGAAGTCGGGCACAAACACTATAAAGCTCAGGAATTAAAAAGAGCATCCTACTTTTGGCACACTTTTTGCGCAAACGATATTTGCACGTTTTGACCCTTCATATCTCGCGAAAAATCAAAAACAAAATCCGTTGTCGGTTTTTCGCGAGTTTTGAGCGTACAGCCGTAAACGTTTGTTTTACAATACGTTGCGGTGTTTTCTCTAAAAGTGTGCAATTTTTGCTTCGGCAAAAACCAACTTTTCGTGAGACTTTACATGATAAAAGCATAGGTTTTACTGGGTAAAGTCTCAAGAGTTACAGTGTAAAGTCTCACGAAAAGTTTGTAAAAGCTATCGTTTTACAGTAAAAAGTCTCAATTTTTATTGCCTTTCATCCTACTTTCGCCTTTTTAAAACTAAAAACGCGCCTCTCATTTCTCTAGAATGAACTTTTTCGCTGCACTCACTTGTACAATATTTGCATGGGGTTAAGCGGATTATCACAAAGTTTTTTTTGAGAATTTTTCGGATTAAACGGATTTGTTGGCGGCGTAATTATCGGATTAAACGGATGCTAATATAGGAGGGTATGGCATTCCTGCCGTACCCACAAGGGGGTGCACTTGTCTCAAGTGCACCAACGTAGTAAAAAGTGCATCAACGTAGTAAAAAGTGTACTGCTTGCTCGGTCGGTGCACTGCTTGCTCGGTCGGTGCACTTGAGACAAGTGCACCCCCTTGGAGACATTCTACAGACCTACGCCCCACTTCTTCAGCTGCTCGAAGTCGATATCGGAGAAGCCGGCTTGTTTCAGCGTTACGGAGCGGTTGTGGTCGTTGAGGTAGCGGCGGGCGCCGCAACGGTATGCAGGATTGGCGAGCGAGAGCGGCATCACGTCGGCGACGCACGGTGCACTGATGCCTGCGATGGAGAGCATCGTCGGGAAGACAGACGCGCTCGACTGCACATCCTTCTCGTGGTTGGCGTTGAGCGCAGCGACAACAGCAGGATACTCCGCACGGTAGGACGCCGAGGTCCAGACGAGGAGCGGCACATGTATGCCGTGCGACGACGGCGTGGGCGAGGCGTGCAGGAAGCGCTTGCGATAGTCGTCGAAGATGTTCTCGCCGTGGTCGGACGTGTAGAGCATGGCAGCCTGCGCCCCACTCTTGCCAAGCATCGTGATGATGCTGTGCAGCACGTAGTCAGTCTGACAGATGGTGTTGTCGTAGGCGTTGATGAGCTGCGCACGGTTCTTCGGCTCAGCCTCCGTCGGCGTGTCGGGCAGGAACTTGGCGCGACTCTGCGGATAGCGGTCGCGGTAGTTGAAGTGCGAGCCGTACGTATGCAGCACTATCAGCTCCTTCTTGCGCTTCTTGGCGAGGATGTTCTTCACGTAAGGCAGCAGACGCTCGTCGCTGGTCTGCGCCGTCACGTCGCCAGTGATGACGCTCACCGCCGAGCGGATGAACACGAAGTCGTCAGCCTCATCGCCGAAGAAGTCGATGAACGAGTGGTTGGGCTGCTGGTTGGAGATGAACGAGGTGTGGAAGCCTGCCTCGCGGAACGCCGTGATAAGGCTCTTCTCGCGGTACAGACGTGCGTGGTTCTCGGCAGAAGCCGCAGCGAGCAGCATCGGTACACTCTTGTGTGTGGTGTTCGACTGCGAGAGCACATGGCGGAACACGCTGAGTCCGTCGGTCTTTGAGAGCAGCGGATTGGTCTCGCGCCCGTAGCCGTAGAGCTGGAAGTTGTCGGCGCGCGCCGTCTCGCCAATGACGAGCACGTACACCTCGGCAGAGTCGGCATCATGAGCCGAACGGGCGTTGAAGCGGAAGGAGGCTACATCCTTGCGGTAGTCGGCTACGCGTCCGCTCTCGCGGCAGGCGAGGTAGAGGTTGTAGAAGATGTTGGCTGGATAGACATGATCCTCGGCACGATAGTCGAAGTCGCTGTCCTTAGGATAAGCCGCGTAGCACAGCGCTATAAGTAGGGCGCCCGCAGCCATACCGCACCATGAGTAACGGCGCACACGCTTGAGGAACGCTACGTCCTCGGTGCGATGGCGTGCCCACGACATTGCGGCGAGCACGAGCAGCGGCAGGTAGAGGACGAACACGGTAGCCACAGCGGGCACGAGGTTGTTGAGCAGCTCCATCGCCTCGCCCGGGTTGGTGGTGACGAGATTGAGGAACATGTCGACGGCTATCACGCCGCGACCGAAGAGGTAGAGCAGCACTATCTGGAAGGCTGCGAAGAAGACGATGAGGAAGAGGAACCACACCTGGCGTCCCGTCTTCTTGGAGAGCGTCATGAGCAGCGCGTAGAGCGATACGGGCAGCACGACGTTGGCTACGCAAGCCAGCACGGGCATGTGCTCGGTGAAGCAGAGCGCCACGTTGGGGACAGCGAGCGAGAGCACGATGTAGAAGAAAAGGAAACGGGGAGAGGTCAAAAAACCTATTATCTTTTTCATAAGAATATAGTTAGCCGTAGCGGAGGTCTCCGGCCTCCGCAGCACCAAGTCGAACATTAATTATCGCTTACTGCGGAGGCCGGAGACCTCCGCTACGAAAGAATTAAAACGCTTCGTTGATATTGAATATAAAGCTGTGCTGTCCCGACTTACCGAAGCCGTAGTCGAGTCGCACGTTGACATTCTTCTTGAACTCCCAGCGGTAGCCCACGCCCATGTTCGGCAGGATGTGCTTCCACTCTATCTTGCTGAACTTCGGGAAGATGGTGCCGGCGCCTACCCACGCCACCACGCCGTTGCGCTTCCACACATGCTGTCGCAGCTCCACCTGCGCCTCCATCTTATGATTGTCGCGGTAGCGGCCCTGGTAGTAGCCACGCATCGAATAGCTGTCGCCAAGCTGCGCGAGCATCGACCACTCCACATCGCCGAAGTTGAGCTGCGTGCGGAAGTCGGCAGCGAGCGTGGCGCCGCGCCAGAGGTGAGTGTAGCCGTCAATGCGGAAGTCGGTGGTGTAGGAGTTGTACTTGTTGCCGATGAACTTCGGGCGCATCAGCTGCATGAACTGGATGTACATGCCTCGCTTCGGCGCCGTGAGGTTGTCGCGCGTGTCGTAGATGGCAGTCACGCCCGCACCGAAGTTGAGCGTCTCGGGGCGTTCGCCTTCGAGCAGCTCTTCACGGTCGAACTTAGTGCCGCGCACATAGTCGAAGTCGACGGTCGGACCGATGAAGAGGTTGTCGGCGGTGCGTATCAGCCAGTCGGCTTTGAACTGCGCCTGCCAGCGCTTCATCTTGCTCTTGTTGGCGTCCGCATTGCCCATGTCGTAGCCCCATCCCCAGATGTAGCACGGGAAGGAGTAGAAATAGACCGTGTAGTTGAGGCGGTGGGTGTCGCGCGGGAACTTATGTGTGCCGCGCACGCCGAGCATGTAGAAACCCACGGTAGAGACATCGCCGAAGAGCGACACGTTGCTCGGAGCCGAAAGCGAGTCGGCAGGGTCTGAACGGTATAGACCGGCAGCCACGAGTCCGATGCCGAGCTTGGTGTCGGAGCTGAAGTGGGGTCCGCCTATCACGCTGAAGTCGAAACGCTTGTTCTTCTTCTCCTTGTTGGCGTCGTTGAAGTAGGCAAGGAAGCGGTTGAAGAGACTCTTCTTCGGCTTCGCCACCACGGCGGTGTCGGCAGCCCAAGGCACGTCTGCGGCAGACGCCACAACTACTGCGGTAGTATCAAAACAGAACGGCTCTGTAGCCCGAGCGGGCTGCAGAGCTATCGTAAAGAGTAAGAAAAGAATCGCTTTTAAGGGGCGCATAACCTCATGTTTTAAAATTAATAATAGAGTTGACAAGGATATCTCAACATATCACCATCTCAACATCACAACACCTTAATACACCAGTCCTACGTTGTCTACCCAGAAGGTGTTGCCCACGGTGCCTACGTAAGCACCGCCGTGGCTCGACGAGAACTGCAGCACGATGTGCGTCGGTGTGGCGTCGGCATCAGCCCAGCCGGTCTCCTTCACCAGCACACTCTTGCCCTTAGAGTTGCGAGCGTAGTCGGTAGAACGTAGACCCATCATCGAAGCGTCGTAGAACGACTTGCCGGTGATGTTGCCGTAGTGAATCTCGTAGGTGGCGTCCTCAACCCATCCGTTGGTCGACTTGCCGTACTTTACCACTACGGTGCCCACGCGCTGCGCGGTGATGTTGCCATGCGCATCCTCGTGGCGACGCTGCAGAAGCAGAAGAGCCACGCAGTAGTCTTTGCCAGGCACGGTAGTCACCTTAGAGAAACCGGTCTGACGGATGCGGTTGGCGTTGCCCGGCACATGCACACGGTAGTCGAAGCGCAGAGCCTTGGGACGATGAGTGAACGGAATGCCGAAGTTAAGCGCCTTCGGGCCTTCCTTGGTGCCGGTGATAGGCTCCTTCATGTCGCCGAGGAAGATGCTGCCGGCGGCGAGCACCTTAATATTAATAAGACCAAGCACCTTGCAGGTCTCGATGTGGGTGGTCATTTTGACGCAATGTCCCGATCCACGGTTGTCGCGATACACCGAATTGTTGGTCTTCGTGATGCCCGAAACCTTAGCCATCACGTTGCTCGTGCCCCAAGGCGATCCGCCGAGGTTCACGTATGGGTTGTTGCCCTTCAGGGCTCTGTTTGGTCCAATCTCGTAGAGTGTCTTTGTGTTGCCGCCGATGACAGCCGACTCGTGAATCTGACGTGTCACCCATGTGTCGAAATTGCCGTACTTGAACAATACGAACTTTCCTTCCGCACTGGCTGAAAGACTACATAAAACGCAAAGCATTGTCACAATGCTGCTCTTGAACATTAATTTTTTCATCTCCTAATTATTATATATGTTGTTACTGTTTCAATACAACTGATGTTGCAGTTTCAATGACTACTACTATTACAGTTTGGTTGCAAAGCCGTTAAAAGCCTTGTCGTTAGGCGCAAAGATATACAAAAAAGGCAAATGCGAAAACTTTTTTATCACAAAAGTTTTCCATTTGCCTTAATATTTAATGTCTGTCAACACTTCGAAAGAAATAAAGACGACTTTTAGTAGCTTTTAAGCCAACACGTTTTTACTTACCCGTAATCACTTCTACCGCTTTGCTCACGATGTGGTTCTGCTCGTTCATCAGGCGGAAGTATTCGTTCATATCCCAGATGTCGCGGGCTATGAGCGCCTTCAGTTGCAGACGCAGCATGGGGAGCGTGCGCTTACGCTCGGCGTCGTCGCGAGGCTTCACCTTCTGGCGCTCGGCTTCAGCAAAGAGCGTGTCAACCATCGCCTGCGGCACCTCGAAACGCTTCATGTAGTCGTCGAACTTCGCGTACTTTGTCTTCAACTCGTCGCGGTGGTCCTCAACGTATCGCAGCGTTGTGTTGATAACGAGCGAGCGGGCTACGAGCTGGCGGTGGAACGCTGTGTACTGTGTGGTGTCGAGCGGCACGAACACGTCGGGCATAATGCCTCCGCCGCCATACACCGTGCGGTGCTTGCGCAGAGTGTAGCAGCGCAGCGAGTCGTTGAAGTGTATAGAATCAGCCGAGTAGAGTTCGCCGTGCTTGAAGCGCTTCTCTATATCCTGCGCGTAGTCTTCCTTCTCGCCCTTCTCGTATGGCTTCTGTATGCAGCGGCCCGAGGGCGTATAGTAGTGGGCTACGGTGAGACGTATCATCGAACCGTCGTCGAACTCGATAGGACGCTGCACCAGACCCTTGCCGAACGAGCGGCGACCTATCACGGTTCCGCGGTCCTGGTCTTGGATGGCGCCGGTGACGATCTCGGCTGCCGACGCCGAATACTCGTTGATGAGCACGCATACCTTGCCCTTTTCAAGGCGTCCGCCGCCACCAGCGTTGTACTCCTGGCGTTTCTGGGCGCGTCCCTCGGTATACACTACGAGGTCGCCCTTCTGCAAGAACTCCTCAACGATGCGCACAGCCGACTGCAAGTAGCCGCCGCCGTTGTCTTGAAGGTCGAGGATAAGGTCGCGCATGCCGGCTTTCTGCAGCGAGTCGACTGCGGTCATGAACTCGCCGTATGTGGTTGCACCAAACGAACCGATGCGAACGTAGCCCACGTGCGGACGTATCATATAGTAGGCGTCGAGCGTGTGTACGGGTATCTTCGCACGCGTCACGGTGAACGTGAGCAGGTCGGGCACGCCGCGACGCTTCACGCCGAGCTTCACCTTCGACGAGCGCGGACCGCGCAGGCGGCGCATTATCTCCGAACGCTCCATCTTCACGCCAGATATGGTTGTGTCGTTGACGGTGATGATGCGGTCGCCGGCAATGATGCCTACTTTCTCTGACGGACCTTTGCGTACGGGCTGGATGATGAGCAGCGTGTCGGAAATCATGTTGAACTGCACGCCGATGCCGTCGAACGATCCCTGCAGAGGCTCGTTGAGCGACTTTGTCTCCTTCGCCGTAGTGTACGACGAGTGGGGGTCGAGCTTCTCAAGCATGCCGCGTATGCCGTCCTCTACGAGCTTCTGGTCGTCTACCGAGTCGACATAGAGATTGCTGATGGCGAGCTCTGCTATCTGGAGCTTCTTGAGCGGATTGACGCGCTGCGCGAACGTAGCTACGCACAGCAAAAGAAAAACCAACGCACCCACTCCCGTCTTTAACGAGAATGAGTGCGATGCGTTATGTTTGTGATTATTGGTACGTTTCATAATCTGATTGTTTTGTTATTCCATGTCTTCCTCGGGCAGATCTTCCTCCACAACGAGGTTGTCGATGATGAAGTTCTGTCGCTCCATGGTGTTCTTGCCCATGTAGTATTCGAGGAGTTTCTGCACCTGGTCGGTCTTGTGCAGCGTAACCTGCTCAAGGCGCATCTCTGGACCGATGAAATGGGCAAATTCTTCTGGCGAGATCTCGCCCAGACCTTTGAATCGTGTTATCTCAGGGTCGGGACCGAGGTCGCGTATCGCCTGCTGGCGCTCGTCCTCGCTGTAGCAGTAGCGGGTTATGAAGTCGCTCTTCTTCTCCTTGCCCGTAAGACGCGCGTCGGCGTCTGCCACAACCTTCTTGTTCTTAATCTTTGTGCGGCGGTTGCGCACGCGGAACAGCGGAGTCTGCAGCACATAGACGTGTCCCTTCTTGATAAGGTCGGGGAAGAACTGCAGGAAGAACGTGATGATGAGCAGACGGATGTGCATACCGTCCACATCGGCATCGGTTGCCACTATCACCTTATTATATCTGAGCGTGTCGAGTCCGTCCTCAATATCGAGCGCAGCCTGCAGAAGGTTGAACTCTTCGTTCTCGTACACCACCTTTTTTGTCAAGCCGTACGAGTTGAGCGGCTTTCCGCGCAGCGAGAACACCGCCTGGGTGTTCACATCGCGACTCTTTGTGATTGATCCGCTGGCTGAGTCGCCCTCGGTGATGAAGATTGAAGACTCTTCCTTGCGGTCGTTCTTTGCGTCGGAATAGTGGATGCGGCAGTCGCGCAGCTTGCGGTTGTGGAGGTTTGCCTTCTTGGCGCGTTCGCGAGCCAGCTTTGTAACGCCAGCCATCGCCTTGCGCTCACGTTCGCTCTCGGTTATCTTCTGCTGCATCACCTCCGCAACGTCGGCGTGTATGTGCAGGTAGTTGTCTACCTCGAGCTTCACGAAGTCGCCCACATACTTGTTGATACTTTCTCCGCCCGGCGCCATCTGAAGCGAGCCGAGCTTAATCTTTGTTTGGCTCTCGAACATAGGTTCTTCTACGTTCAGCGCCACAGCAGCCACGAGTCCGTTGCGTATGTCGGTGAACTCGTAGTTCTTGCCGAAGAACTCCTTGATGGTTCTCGCGATATGCTCCTTGAAAGCGCTCTGATGGGTGCCGCCTTGTGTGGTGTGCTGTCCGTTCACGAACGAGTGATACTCCTCGCCATACTGGTTGGTATGCGTGAAAGCTATCTCGATGTCCTCACCCTTCACATGTATTATGGGGTAGAGCGGGTCGGTAGTCATCGTGTCGGTGAGCAGATCTGCCAAGCCGTTGCGCGATAAGATGCGCCGACCGTTGTACATAATCGCAAGACCTGAGTTGAGATAGGTGTAGTTGCGCAGCATTGTCTCCACGAAGTCATCGTGGAACGAATAGCCTACGAACAGTGTGGGGTCGGGTTCGAAGAAGATATACGTGCCGTTTTCGTCAGCAGAGTCTTCGGTGATGTCCGACTTGAGGTTGCCGCGCTCGAACTTGAGCGCACGCACCTTTCCGTCGCGGTACGACTTCACCTCGAAATGTGCCGAGAGGGCGTTCACCGCCTTCACGCCAACGCCGTTCAGACCCACACTCTTCTTGAACGCCTTCGAGTCGTACTTGCCGCCGGTGTTGAGCACGCTGACAGCCTCTACGAGCTTGCCCTGCGGAATGCCGCGACCATAGTCGCGCACCGACACACGCAGGCGGTCGTCGATGTCTACCTCTATGCGCTTGCCGGCGTTCATCTTGAACTCGTCGATAGAGTTGTCGATGACCTCCTTCAGAAGCACATAGATGCCGTCCTCGGGCAACTGACCGTCGCCCAAGCGACCGATATACATACCAGGACGTGTACGCACATGCTCCATGTCGGAGAGGTGGCGTATGTTGTCGTCGGTATACTGAACTGTGGGTTGAATGTTTTCTTCCATTTTATTTCTTTATATCTTATAGCATCCTAAGCGATTGTGACAGCACCAAGGATGCTATCCGATTTAAATGTCCTTTTTATAGCATCTGCGGCGCTTGTGTATCTCGCGGTTGAGATACTGCCACTGTCCCTGAACCTTCATGTTGGTCTCCATCTCGACGTGGGTTTCTCCCCACTTGAAGCCGAGGCGCTGGTAGCGCGGAATGAGGTCGTAGAAGAGCAGAGCGTTGGCGCCTTTCTGACGGTATTCGGGCAGAATGCCTACGAGCAGAAGGTCTACGACGTCGGTCTTGTGGAACTTCAGCGCACGCAGTATGTACCACCAGCCGAAGGGGAAGAGCTTTCCGCCGCACTTCTGCAGGGCGTGTGCGAGCGAAGGTATGGAGATGCCCACACCAACCACCTTATGGTCGGGTGTGTTCCAGTCTTCGATGATGGTGATGAGGTCGAGGTCTGCCATGGGCAGATACATCTTCACGTACTGTTCTATCTGTCGGTCGGTGAGCTTCGAGTAGCCGTAGAGGTCCTTGAAGGTCTCGTTCACTACATTGAATATCTTCTTACCGTATCCGTTCTCGCCGTATATCTCATTGCGCTTCAACTTCTTCACCTGCAGGTTGTAGCGCTTCTGAATCATCTTCGCGATGGTTGCATACTTCTCTGGCATCTCTTCGGGCACGTAGAGCTTATACTCTACGTAGTCGTTGTCCTTCTCCCATCCGCCCATGCGGTCCATGTGCTCAGGATAGTAGGGATAGTTGTAGGCAGTAGCCTGAGTGCCGAGCTGGTCGTAGCCTTCGAGAAGCATTCCTTCGGGGTCCATGTCGGTGAATCCGAGCGGACCAACGATTTCCTTCATTCCCTTCTGCTTGCCGTAGTCTTCTACAGCCTTGAGCAGGGCTGTAGACACCTCGATGTCGTCGACGAAGTCGATCCATCCGAAGCGCACCGACTCGCGCTCCCACTTCTTGTTGGCGCTGTGGTTGATGATGGCAGCCACACGACCTACCATCTTGCCGTCGCGGAACGCCATGAAATACTCTGCCTCGCAGAAGTCGAAGGCTGCATTCTTGTCCTTACTAAAGGTCCTCATCTCGTCGAAGTAGAGGTTGGGCACGTCGTAAGCATTACCTTTATAGAGGTCGTAATGAAAATTAACGAACTGGCGAAGGTCGCGGCGCGACTCAACTTTCTTAATCTCTATTGCTGACATTTTTCTTGATTTATTCTTTCATTTTTTGTTTGATATACGTCGCCCGATTATCACTTCGGGCGATAAATACATCTTTATAAATAAAGCCTTAAAAATGCAAAAGTACGGAAATTTGCTCAAACAGACGAAAATATGCTAAATATTTATTGATATTTATGAGAAATCAGCAGTAGATGTTCGTCTTCAGCGGTGGTTGTAGCGAATATATACACGTCGCCGCCGTCTTTGAGTTTGAGGCGTTTTCGCAGTTCGGCTACGGAGAGCGGAAAGTTGCGTGTGGCGATGTTCGCCTTCTCGATGCCTGCCAGCGCCTGGCGCAGTTCGCGCTTGTTGAGCGTTGTGACGCGCTCTATGCTGAAGATCCTGCCAGGGAAGCCGTCGACGGGCTCAGCAGAGAGGAAGAGGTGGCTGTTGCGACTGACGGGCGACACGCCGTAGGCTGCCGCAAGCTCGTCGAAGCAGCCGGCTTTCATAATTGAGGCGTTGGGCTCATGCAAGAATTTTGAGTTTTGAGTTTTGAGTTTTGAGTTGGGGGCTGGGGAAGAGGTGCCTGGGGCGTAGACGAAGAGGGAAGCATTGCTAGGAGCGCTAGGAGAACTAGGAGCGCTAGGAGAACTAGGCGTTCTAGGGAAACTAGGTTCACTAGAAAGGCTAGAACAGCTAGAACTACTAGAACCGCCAGAAAGACCAGCCTCCCCAGAGCCTCCTCCAGCCTCGAGGTCTGCGCAGAACACCTTCAGCTCGCTTTCCATCTCTTCAGACAGCACGAGCAGCAGCTCTTTGCACTCGCCGCCCACCGACACGATATGCACCTCGCGCACCGTGCCCTGCAGGTCTTCTACAGCCTTGTGCCAGTCGAGCATGGGCGAGAGCTTGAGCATCGTGAAGCGCGACTTCTTGAGAAGCTGCGGCAGTAGCTGCACGACGTCGGGCGTGCAGTCGGCGAGCATGACGGTCTTGGCGCCGTGCTGGTCGCGGCGCGCAGGGTCGAGGAATATCATTGTCTGCATATCGAGCGTAGAGAGATAGTCGACGGCGTCGGCGCAGACCACCTTGGCGTTGTCGATGCCGAGCAACGGCAGATTGTGCTCCACCATGCTGCAGAGCTGCGCGTTGCGTTCTACGTATGTGGCTGAGGCAAAAGCGCAGGAGGTGAACGAGAAGTCGACACCGAAACCGCCGGTCAGGTCGGTCATGCTGGACGCATGACAGTTGAGAGTTGAGAGTTGAGAGTTGAGAGTTGCAGGCTGCTCAGAAGAATTATCAACTCCTTCCTCCAAACTCTCAACTTCCCTCTCCGAACTCTCAACTTCGTTCTCTGAACTCTCAACTCCTCCCTCAAAACTCTCAACTCTCAACTCTAAACTTTCAATTCGACAACTCCACTCCATCGCCAGATTGAGCTTATACTGCGCCGTCGGCTCCGACGAGCACTGCTCCATAGAGAGGTGGGGCGGGTAGACGATGCCGTCGCAGGCAGCCCATGTGGGGAGCTTGCGGCGCGCTGTCTGCCAGCCTTTTATCTGGTCGAGTGCGTAGGGCATGTCGACATCGGGGAAGCGTGCCGACTGAAGGGCGAGCTGACGGGTGTCCTTTTCGCGATATTCTTGTATAAATTCTGCTGTTGTCATAGACTGTATCTTGGTATATTTGACTGCAAAGTTACTATATTTCACTGATTAAAGTTCCACATTCCTGCGATTGAGAATAAATTTTCCCGTTTTTCTTTGCAGAATAACAAACTTACTGTAACTTTGCAAAAGTTGCACAGATAGCAACAAAATGCGCAACTCTAAACATAATACCCTATAAATAAGTATGGAACCTATCGTTGACTTTAAAATCCTACCCGAACGTCTGCGCCAAGCTGCGCAGGTAGTGACGGTTGCCGTGGCATCTCCTGCCGACTCTCACACAGAAGAAGTTATCGAACGAAGCATTGCGGAGCAGTTCGCACGCTTCATCCTTGTGGCTAACGCAGCTAAGGCTGACATCGCACGCCGTCTGGCTGCCGACTATCCCGACAAGGTGACCCTCATCGTAGCCGAAGACGACGACGATGCCGCGCGTCATGCCGTGAAAGAGGTGCGCGAAGGCCGCGCCGACGTGCTTATGAAGGGTTCGCTGAACACCGACAACCTCCTGCGCGCCGTGCTCAACAAGGAGGAGGGCATCCTCATCAAGGGCAGCGTGCTGACACATATCGCCGTGGCTGACGTGCCGAGCCTCAACCACTTGCTCTTCTTCACCGACGCAGCCGTCATTCCCTACCCCACTACGGAGCAGTTTGACGCTCTGGCGCGCTACATCACAGCCACCTACCGCAGCATCACGGGCGGCGACCGTCCGCGCGTGGCTCTCATCCACTGCACCGAGAAGGTGTCAGAGAAATTCCCGCTCACGCTGAGCTACGAGGAGCTGAAGGCTAACGCCGCCAACGGAGCCTACGGCGAGGTGGACATGAGTGGTCCGATGGACGTAAAGACGGCTTGCGACGCAGAGAGCGGAGCCATCAAGGGCATCGCATCGCCGGTTGTGGGCAAAGCCAACTGCCTCATCTTCCCCGACATCGAGGCAGGCAACACGTTCTACAAGACGCTTACGCTCTTCGGCGGAGCTACGGTTGCGGGCATGCTCGTGGGCACCAGCGCACCGGTTGTGGTGACATCGCGCGCCGACACTGCCGACTCTAAATTCTACTCTTTAGCAACTGCCTGCCTGAAGGCGATTAACAAATAAGAAGCAACAAACATCATTTATGAAGAAGATATTTGTCATAAACCCCGGCTGCACCTCAACGAAGGTGGCTGTGTATGAAGACGAACGTGCTGTATGGACATCTGACGGACTGCACCCGCAGGAGGAGCAGGACCAGTTCACTACCGTTAACGAGCAGTATGAGTATCGCAAGAACTTCGTGCTGAAGCTGCTCAAGGAGGCTGGAATACCTCTGGAGTTCGACGCCGTGATAGGTCGCGGCGGTCTGCTGAAGCCGCTGCACGGTGGTGTCTACGCCATCAACGAGCAGATGAAGCAGGACCTCATCAACGCCAAGCACAAGCACGTGTGCAATCTCGGTTCGCTCATCGCCGACGATATAGCGCAGATGTGCCACTGTCCGGCTTACATGGCCGACCCGGTTGTGGTAGACGAGTTCATGACACGCGCCCGCTACACGGGTCTGCCGTTCATGAAGCGCGAGTCGATATTCCATGCGCTCAACGCCAAGGCTGCTTCGCGCCGCTATGCGCGCAGCATAGGTCGCAAGTATGAGGAGATGAACCTCGTAGTGGCTCACCTCGGCGGCGGCATCTGTGTGTCGGCTCACCATGAGGGTAAGGTGATTGACGTGAACAATGCGCTCAACGGCGAGGGTCCTATCGCACCGGAACGTGCCGGAACGCTGCCTGCCGACCAGCTCGTGCGCCTCTGCTTCTCGGGCAAGCATACCGAGGCTGAGATAATGAAGATGCTTGCGGGCAACGGCGGATGCCAGGCGCTGCTGGGCATGAAGGATATGAAGGAGATCTCGCGCCGCGCTGAGGCTGGCGAGGAGCCGTTCCACGAGGTGCTCGAGGCTATGCTCTACACCGTGTCGAAGCAGATAGGCGCCATGGCGGTTGCGCTCTGGGGCAAGGCGGATGCCATCATCCTCACCGGCGGCATCGCATACAGCAAGTACTGCGTTGAGGAGATAAAGAAGCAGGTGAGCTTCCTCGCTCCGGTCATCGTGCTGCCGGGCGAAGGCGAGATGGAGTCGCTGGCGTTCAATGCGCTCGGAGCACTGAACGGCGAACTGCCAGTTCACGAATATAAATGAATTGAGAGTTGAGAGTTGAGAGTTGAGAGTTATGATTACCTTGAGAACTTCAAGAGAGCGCAAACTATAATGCATATCATAACTCTCAATTCTCAACTCTCAACTCTCAACTATAAAACTCTCAACTTTCAATTCTCAACTTAAAAACTCTCAACTTAAAAACTCTCAATTATAAATATATGAAGAAAGCCCTGCCTCGCATTCGTGCGAGGCAGGGCTTTCTCACTTAAACCTAATCAACAATTTTCTCAACAACAATTTATATCATCTAATACTAACCAAAATCAACTGCTGAGCGTGCCTGACGGCGTCGGGCTGCGAAACTGTCGTGCCGTCGGGGCGTGCCTCGCGAGGATTATTTCACCTCAATCTGGCGAGCTGCCTTCTGCACGTTCTGCTCTACCTTCGGAAGATCGATTGTAAGCACACCGTCGCTCACGTTGGCAGCAATCTTCTCCTTGTCGACATCGTCAGGCAAGAGCAATGTCTGCTCGAACTTGGTGTAAGAGAACTCACGGCGCAAATAGTGCTCCTTCTTCTCCTCGTCCTTCTTCTCGTTCTTCTTCTCCATCTTGATGTGCAGGTTGCCGTCAGCGTCGATGTTGATGTTGAAGTCGTCCTTCTTCATTCCGGCTGCAGCAAGCTCTACAGTATAGTCGTGTTCTGTTTCCTTAACGTTGATTGCCGGGGCGGTTGCGTTTGTACGCGGCATAAAGTCGGTATCAAAAAAGTCGTTGAAAACTTCTGGCATCCAAGTATTTCTCATTACTGGTAACATATCAAATACCTCCTATTTATATTTTAATCTTACGTTTATCGTTTGCTTGCCTTTGGGCTTCCGTCCATCGGCTTGCACTAAGTATACTGCAACTTACGTGCCAAAATCGTTTCGCTGTTTCCTCCGATAAATCGTAAGCAACATTGGCAGTTTCGGCGACAGATAGTCAGCAGCAAAGGACAAATTGGCGGAGAATGTTGGTGCAGCGGAGGTTCTCCCACAGATTTCAGATTTCAGAAGCAAGAGTGCCTTCAAGGGGGTGCACTTGTCTCAAGTGCACCAACCGAACAGATGGCACCAACCGAACAGATGGCACCAACCGAACAGATGGCACCAACCGAGCAAGAAATACACCAACCGAGCAAGAAATGCACCCTCAGCTTGGTTGGTGCAGCAGAGACTGCTGCACCCCCTGAGAAATGCGCATCAACAGACTAAGAGTTGCGCTACCCGACATTTCGTTTTAGAATGTTACCACGTACTGGTAACACTATTACATGTACGCGGTAACGGCATTACCAATACGCGGTAATCACCCAAAGGGGGTGCACTTGTCTCCGCTCGGCTTTGCCGCTTGCCAGAGCAAGAAGTGCACCAACAAAACAAGTGGTGCTTGCCAACAAAGCAAGTGGTGCACCAACAAAGCAAGCGATGCACCAACAAAGCAAGCGATGCACCAACAAAGCAAGTGGTGCACCAACAAAGCAAGCGATGCACTAATAAAGCAAGCGATGCACCAACAAAGCAAGCGATGCACCAACAAAGCAATTGATGCACCAACAAAGCAATTGATGCACCAACAAAGCAATTGGTGCACTTGAGACAAGTGCACCCCCTTTAGGCACCCCCTTTAGGCACCCCCTTGGGGTACCACAGCAAAAAAATCCTTGCAAAATGCTTGCTCGTTTCACAATTAATGCGTATCTTTACCCCGCGAAATAGAAATCCGCACGCAGAACGTGTTTTGTGCGGACACAGACATTATTACCCTTATATACTGCTCGCGCGAGCGTAAGTATAACTCGGTTCTCTTCGGTGTTAAGACGGAAGGAAGTGTTGTTGTATTTACGCGATTTTTGTTTTATTACGTTTCTACTCACACCGCTCCCAACCGCATCTTCTCCAGGCACGCGCCCATGAAGCCTGCAAGGCACGTAGAAGCAACGCACGTGCTGACGCCCGCAAGGCACGCTGGCGCCCGTCGGAGCACACGACGCCGAACCCATACCTCTCAAAGAATCTAAAGACCACAAACTTTTTAAATACTATACCTATGGAACTTAAACAAGCTACTGCCGGAACAATGGAGTCCGGCGACATCATGATTCAGATTGCCCCTTGCGAGAAAGAGGGACTGAACATCGATTTGCAGAGTTCGGTTGCCTACCAGTTCGGCGACCAGATACGAAAGGTGATAGCTGAGACGCTCGAAGGACTCGGTATCACCCGTGCCGAGGTGCACGCCACAGACAAGGGCGCGCTCGACTGCACTATCCGCGCACGCGTCACTGCGGCTGCCGTAAGAGCTACGGGCAAAGACGTGTGGAAAGACTAACCCCCAAAAACTTTTTGACCTATGAAACGACTAAGAAGAACTATGATGTTCGTGCCGGGAAACAACCCCGGTATGATGCAGGATGCATATATATATCATCCCGACTCAATAATGCTCGACCTTGAGGACTCTGTTACAATGGCAGAGAAAGACGCGGCACGCCTGCTCGTCTACAACGCATTGAAGACTATCGACTATGGCACGACGGAAATGGTGGTGCGCATCAACCCGCTCAACACTCCGTACGGCAAGAAGGATATCGAGGCTGTCGTTAAGGCTGGCGTCGACGTCATCCGTATGCCTAAGACCGAGACCGCCGAGGAGGTGATCGAGGTGGAGCGCGAGATAGAGAAGGTGGAGCAGGAGCTGGGCTGCGTGGGTCGCACGCAGATTATGGCTGCGCTCGAGAGCACGCTCGGCGTGGTGAACGCCTACGCCATCGCTACCGCTTCTAAGCGCATGATGGGCATCGCCCTGGGCGCCGAGGACTACTGCGCCAACCTGAAGACACAGCGCTCGCCCGAGGGCATGGAGCTGCTCATGGCACGCCAGACTATCGTGGTGGCTGCACGCGCTGCAGGCATCGACGCGCTCGACACCGTCTACTCTAACCTCAACGATATGGAGACATTCCGCAAGGAGGTGGAGCTGATTCATCAGTTGGGCTTCGACGGTAAGTCGATCATCAACCCACGCCAGATAGAAATCATCAACGAGGTGTTCACGCCGACCCAAAAGGCTATCGACAAGGCGCTCGCCGTTATCGCTGCCATCAAGGAGGCTGAGAAGAAGGGTTCGGGCGTTATCGCCGTGAACGGTAAAATGGTTGACCGACCAGTGGTGATACGCGCACAGCGCGTCATCGACTTGGCACTGGCTTCGGGCGTAATTAAACAGGAGGACATAGCATGAGCACACTGAACGAAAGACATACCCTCGCCGAGCAGGTGGCTCAGGCTATGGGAAAGAGCGTATATAATAATGTAGAGGCACACAAGGACATCACTCCGCGCCTCGAACTGCAGCAGAAAAGCCCCAAACTCATGACGCTCGAAGAGGCTATTCGCCACTCGGGACTGAAGGACGGCATGACAATATCGTTCCACCACCACTTCCGCGGTGGAGACAAGGTGGTGAACATGGTTGTGGCTAAGCTCGCAGAGATGGGATTCAAGGATCTGCACCTCGCAGCTTCGAGCTTGCAGGACGTGCACGAACCGCTCATCGAGCACATTCGCAACGGCGTAATCACAGAGATTTCGACATCGGGTCTGCGCGGCGAACTGGCTAAGGAGATTTCGCACGGACTGATGGAGAAGCCGGTGGTGTTCCGCTCGCACGGCGGACGCGGCGAGGCTATCGCTTCGGGCGAGTTGCACATCGACGTGGCGTTCCTCGGCGCTTCTTCTTCAGACCCGCTCGGCAACGCCTGCGGCTACTCGCGCTCGGAGAACGCTAAGAGCATCTGCGGTTCGCTCGGTTACGCGCTGCCCGACGCTCATTACGCCGACAAGGTGGTAATCCTCACCGACGACCTCGTGCCTTATCCTAACACTCCGAACTCTATCTCGGAGCACGACGTCGACTACGTGGTTGAGGTTGAGTCGGTAGGCGACTCGTCGAAGATTGCTTCGGGTGCTATCCGCGACACTAAGAACCCGCGCGACATTCTGCTCGCTCAGCAGGCTGCGAAGGTGATCGTGAACAGCGGCTACTTCAAGAACGGATTCTCTATACAGACCGGTTCGGGCGGTGCTTCGCTCGCTGCCGTTAAGTATATCCGCCAGAGCATGATAGACCAGGACATCAAGGCTTCGTTCGCCCTCGGAGGCATCACCGCTCACATGGTGAAGATGCACGAGGAAGGACTCATTGAGCGCCTCATCGACGTGCAGTCGTTCGACAAGGTGGCTGCAGAGTCGCTCAAGAACGATCCGAAACACAAGGAGGTATCGGCTTGCGAATACGCAAGCATGCACGAGCAGGGCGCTGCCACACACTATCTCGACATCGTGATACTCTCGGCACTTGAGGTGGACGTCAACTTCAACGTGAACGTGCTCGTAGGTAGCGACGGCATCATACGCGGCGCTATCGGCGGACACCCCGACACAGCAGAAGACTCGGCTCTCTCTATCATCGTCTGCCCGCTGCTCCGCGGCAGAATACCGTGCGTCGTTAACGAGGTTACAACGCTCATCACTCCGGGTCGCACCGTCGACGTGGTCGTAACCGAATACGGCATCGCTGTCAATCCGGCTCGACCAGAGATAGCTGAACGCCTGAAGGCTGCCGGCTTGAAGCTCGTCACACTCGAAGAGCTACGCGACCGCGCACTCTCTGTAATCGGCAACCCCGCACCGCTGCCATTCGGCGACAAGGTGGTAGGCGTCGTGATGAACCGCGACGGCTCGGTAATGGATGTTATCAAGAACATCGTTGAATAAGTTTTGAATTTTGAGTTTTGAATTTTGAGTTGTCGGCTACGCCGATGTTGAATTATTCAATGTTGAATTCACAATTCAAAAATTCAAAACTCAAAATGCGCGAAGCGCACAATTCAAAACTCAAAATGCGCGAAGCGCACAATTCAAAACTCAAAGAATGATTACGCTCCACGAACTTCTGGCGAGCCGCGACGCACGCCATGCCACACAGCAGAAGCTGCTGGCTGAACACTCGGGAAAGACACTGGTGTGCCTTACTGTCGTCATGCCAGGAAGCGTAAAGCGTAATCAGCAGTCGCTCACGGCAGCACACGCCGCTGTTGAAGCCATGCGCAAAGCTTTCGGTCAAGAGCAGCTCCTCGAGCTCGACCTCGAAACCGGCTACGAAGCCTACCTCATCACCCCGATGCCGCTCCTCGAAGCCAAGCGCATAGCCGTCAACATCGAAGACACCCACCCACTCGGACGCCTCTTCGACATCGACATCATCAACGCCGACGGCGTGCCCGTCTCAAGAGACGCCATCGGCGAAAAGCCACGACGCTGTCTCGTCTGCGACCACGAAGCACGCTACTGCATGAGGATGCGCTGGCACACACAAGAAGAGATATGGGCGAAAATCTACGAAATGGTGGACAGCTACGTCGAAGCCCGCAAATCTTAATACTTAAACCTATGGAGATACAGACCCTCAACCCCGCAACACCCCGTCAGCGCCAACGCATAGAAGCGTTCCTCAAACGCAACGGACTGCGCATCGACGACATGAACTACTACGCCGCAGTGCTCGACGACGACGGCGAGATGATAGCCGGTGGCGGATTGAAGGACGATGTAATAAAGTGCGTTGCAGTGGACGATGCGCACAAAGGCGAAGCTATAGCCAACACGCTCGTCTCGCACCTCATATCGCACGCCAACCAGGAGGGCTACGGCTGCATCAAGCTGTTCACAAAGCCCAAGAACCGTCAACTCTTCGAGAGTCTGTCATTCCGCCTGCTCGCCGAAGCACCAGAAGCAATACTCATGGAGACCGGCATCGGAGGAATCAGCAATACGGTCGAGGCTCTGAAAAAGATAAAAGAGAAATCAGAAAAGTATAAAGAATACAATAAAGAGTGTAAAGAGGATAGTAAGAAGTGTAAAGAGGATAGTAAGGAATGTAAAGAGGTAGGAAAAACAAATCTCAACACCTCAACACCTCAACATCTCAACACCTCATATCTCAACACCACAACACCTCAACATCTCAACACCTCAACACCTCAACATCTCAACATCACACCGTCTCGTGGAGGCGTTGTGGTAATGAACTGCAACCCCTTCACCCTCGGCCACCGCTACCTCATTGAGCAAGCCGCCAAGCAAGTGGAACGGTTATATGTAATGGTAGTAAGAGAAGACTGCTCGCTCTTCGCCTACACTGAGCGCAAAGCGATGGTAGAGCAAGGCGTTGCAGACATAGAGAACGTCAACGTAATCGACGGCAGCGACTATGCAATCAGTCGCGCGACGTTCCCTATCTACTTTCTGAAGCGACTCGACGACGCTGCCGACACGCAGATGCTGCTCGACCTCGATCTGTTCCGCCGCCACATCGCGCCAGCTCTTGGCGCAACAGTGCGTTTCGTAGGCACTGAGCCGACCGACCAGCTCACACGACGCTACAACCAACTGATGCACGAAGCGCTCAAAGACGTTCGCGAGACAGACCGACTGGAGAAAGACGGCTACGCAGTAAGCGCATCGCGCGTCCGCAAGGCAATGGAAGAAGGCGACATGAACACAATAAGACAGCTCGTGCCGCCCACCACCCTACCTTATATAATAGCACACCTCGCTACACAAGCGCTGCAGGCTGAGCTCGACACCACGCCGAAGCCCGGTCTTGTAGACAAAGAGAATAACGGAGCGCACCGCGACATGGATTATGCGATGATGCAACTCAGCATCAACACGCTCCACCCCTACTTCGTGCGCCTCGCACTCCTCGGTTTCGCCGACACTCTCCCGTCTCACACATCCATAAGAGACGCCGGAATAGAAGCCGAAAAGGCTATGCTCGCAGCCACAAACAGCGTAAACACGCATAAAGGCGCCCTCTTCTCAATGGGCTTAGCCGTAGTAGCAGCAGCCTACAAGGAGAAAAAAGCAGCAGCTAACAAGAAAGTAAGAGGAAAAGAAGAAAGAAAAGAAGAAAGAGGAAAGGAAAGAGAAAAAGAAGAAAGAGAAGATAGCCTGGTCTCTATAGAAAACCTAACCCCCATAGAAAGCCAAGCATCCCCTCTATCCTCACTCCAGCTCACAATAAAGGCTCTCGCAGCCAGCTTCCCCGATACCAGCGGCACGCACGGCAGCAAGGCAAAGCAACTCTCCAACGGCATAATAACCATAAAAGGAGCGCTCGACAACGCCCGCGAAGGCTACGAAAAACTGTTCGCCGAATGGCTACCGTTCTACAACGAACGCAGAAAGAACCACGATGCGCACGCTCTGCACAAAACATTGCTGCGCATCATGTGCGACCTCGACGACACCAACGTAATCTATCGCACCAACGTCGCCACGGCAGAAGAAGTGAAGCAGGAAGCAAGAGCTTTGCTCGCCAGCTTCGAAGAGGCATACGCCGCTGAAGACAAAGAGAAGTGCGCATCAGCCATAGAAGAGAAGTGCGCATCAGCCGAACTTCTCGCTCTCAAAGATATGGACCGCCGCTACACCGAGCGGAACATTTCGCCAGGAGGCGCAGCAGACATGCTATCGCTCACCGTGTTCATCGGAAGCATACAGACATACTAACAACAAAGAAGAAGATAAAAGAATACAGACATCCTACGACAAAGGATAGAAGTACACAAACATACTAACAACAAAAGAATATTAATAATTAAACAAACTAATAACTTAAAACCTTGGCATTATGGTAGAACTTATTAATCACGGAGTCTATCTCCTCAACGGTACCGAAGTTTGCGACAAGTACGAAGGCATGACACCCGACGAAGCTCGCGAGAACACTATCACCTACGGCATCCTCCGCTCTCACGACGTGGACGGCTCGAAGGGAAAGAAGATGCGCATCCGCTTCGACGCAATGATGTCACACGACATCACATACGTTGGAATCATTCAGACAGCACGCGCAAGCGGTCTGCAAGAGTTCCCGTTGCCTTACGCTATGACAAACTGCCACAACTCGCTCTGTGCAGTAGGCGGCACTATCAATGAGGACGACCACGTATTCGGTCTGTCAGCAGCTAAGAAGTACGGCGGCATCTACGTTCCTGCCAACCAGGCTGTCATCCACCAGTATGCTCGCGAGATGATGGTGAAGTGCGGCAACATGATTCTCGGTTCCGACTCTCACACACGCTACGGTTCGCTCGGTAACATGGGCGTTGGCGAAGGCGGCGGCGAGCTCGTGAAGCAGTTGCTCAAGAACACATGGGACATCAACGCACCGGAAGTGGTGCTCGTATGGCTCGAGGGCAAGCCCAAGAAGGGCGTAGGTCCGCACGACGTGGCTATCTCTCTCGTTAAGGCTACATTCGAGAGCGGCGTTGTGAAGAACAAGGTGCTCGAGTTCGCAGGTCCTGGCGTTAAGGAGTTGCCTATCGACTTCCGTAACGGTATCGACATCATGACTACCGAGACCACTTGCTTGAGCTCTATCTGGGTTACAGACGAAGAGGTGAAGCACCATTACGACATACACGAGCGTCCGCAGGACTTCAAGGAACTGAAGCCGGGCGACGTAGCTTACTACGATATGATGATTCGCATCGACCTCTCTTCTCAGGAGGCGATGATCGCTCTGCCGTTCCACCCGTCGAACGCAGTTACTATCCACGAGCTTCAGGCCGACCCGGTAGGCATCCTCACACGCATCGAGGAAGACGCTAAGAAGCGCTTCGGCGACAAGGTAGACGTGCACCTCGTTGACAAGGTCGTCGACGGCAAGGTATACGCCGACCAGGGTATCATCGCAGGTTGCTCGGGCGGTACATACGACAACCTCGCAGAGGCTGGCGCTATCCTTAAGGGCAAGAGCATCGGCAACGACTACTTCACAGCTTCGGCTTATCCGCAGTCGACACCGGTATCAATGGCTGTAACACGCGAAGGCATCACAGCCGACCTCATCGAGGCGGGCGTTGTGATGAAGCCGGCATTCTGCGGTCCGTGCTTCGGCGCAGGCGACGTTCCGTCTAACAACGGTCTGTCTATCCGCCACACCACACGCAACTTCCCCAACCGCGAGGGTTCTAAGCCTGGTCAGGGTCAGCTCTCTCTCGTTGCGCTTATGGACGCACGCTCTATCGCTGCTACAGCAGCCAACGGCGGCGTGATTACGGCTGCGACAGACGTAGAGTACGAGAACACTCACAAGCCATACGTTTACGACGACAAGATATACAAGTGCCGCGTATACAACGGCTACGGCAGACCGCGTCCTGAGACAGAGCTTCGCTACGGTCCGAACATCAAGGACTGGCCTACAATGTATCCGATGCAGGAGAACATGCTGCTCGAGTTGGCAGCTGTTATCCACGACCCGGTTACAACTACCGACGAGCTTATCCCGTCTGGCGAGACAAGTTCTTACCGCTCTAACCCGTTGAAGCTTTCTGAGTTCGCCCTCTCTCGCCGCGTGCCTGAGTACGTTGGTCTGAGCAAGGAGATTCAGAAGCAGGACCTCGCACGCCGTGCAGGTGAGGTGAGCGCAAACATCGCAGAGGCTCTCGCTAAGGTGGGCGCAAAGGCTGAGGAGACATCGTTCGGCTCATGCGTATTCGCCAACCGTCCTGGCGACGGCTCGGCTCGCGAGCAGGCTGCTTCTTGCCAGAAGGTGCTCGGCGGCGACGCTAACGTTTGCTACGAGTACGCTACAAAGCGCTATCGTTCTAACTGTATCAACTGGGGTATCGTGCCGTTCACCATCGCCAAGGACGTTGAGTTCAACTTCGAGCCGGGCGATAAGCTCTTCGTGCCGGGCATCCGCGAGGCTATCCTCGCTGGCAAGGAGGAAATCGACGCGCAGGTTATCGCTCGCGACGGCGTTAAGCCTATACACCTCTTCTTCCAGAACCTCACCGCCGACGAGCGTCAGATTCTGGCAGACGGCTGCTTGATGAACTATTACAAGAACAAGAAATAAACTCTTAAATCCAAATAACTATGACCGAAAAAATTCAGATGACCACTCCACTCGTAGAGATGGATGGCGACGAGATGACCCGTATTTTGTGGCAGATGATCAAGGATGAGCTTATCCTTCCGTTCGTTGACCTCAAGACAGAGTATTACGACTTAGGACTCGTTAAGCGCGACGAGACCGGCGACCAGATAACAAAGGACGCAGCCGAGGCTACAAAGCGTCTGGGCGTAGCCGTTAAGTGTGCTACCATCACACCTAACCACCAGCGCATGGACGAGTACAAGCTCCATCAGATGTGGAAGAGCCCGAACGGCACTATCCGCTCTATCCTCGACGGCACCGTATTCCGCACACCTATCACTATCCCGAGCATCCATCCTGCAGTGAAGAACTGGGAGAAGCCTATCACCATCGCTCGTCACGCTTACGGCGACGTTTACAAGAGCGTTGAGATCCGTGCCGACGAGCCGGGCGTAGCTAAGCTCGTCTTCGACGGCGAGAGCGGCAAGCACGAGGAGGTTGTGGTTCACACATTCAAGGGCGCCGGCGTGCTCCAGGCAATGCACAACACCGACAAGTCGATTCGTTCGTTCGCACACTCTTGCTTCAAGTTCGCGCTCGACACCAACCAGAGCCTCTGGTTCTCTACAAAGGACACCATCTCTAAGAAGTACGACGCACAGTTCAAGATTATCTTCTACGAAGTATTCGAGGAGTACAAGGAGGAGTTCGAGAAGCGCGGTTTGGAGTTCTTCTACACTCTCATCGATGACGCTGTAGCACGCGTTATCCGCTCTAAGGGCGGCTTTATCTGGGCTTGCAAGAACTACGACGGCGACGTTATGTCCGACATGGTTTCTACCGCATTCGGCTCGTTGGCAATGATGACTTCTGTGCTCGTTTCGCCGGACGGCAAGTACGAATACGAGGCTGCTCACGGCACCGTTACACGCCACTACTACAAGTATCTGAAGGGCGAAGAGACATCTACCAACCCGATGGCTACTATCTTCGCTTGGAGCGGCGCTCTGCGCAAGCGCGGCGAGATGGACAACCTGCCCGAACTCGTACGCTACGCTGACGCTCTCGAGGCTGCTTGCTTCGACACTCTCAACGAGGGTATCGTAACGAAGGACCTCGCAGGTCTTATGGAAGGCGTTACTCCGCAGACAAAGAACTCTGCAGGCTTCATCGCTGCCATCCGCGAGCGCTTGGAGAAGAAGCTGGCTTAATTCGTACTGAACAAGCTGGTTGAACCGCTTTTAACAATAATGTTTTACTTCGGATTAACCGGACTTAAAATATCACACTAAACAACGGATCAACCGAACTTAGAATATTATACAGAAACAACGGATTAATCGGATTGAACGGATTTTCTTCATTGAGTAAAGAATCCGCTTAATCCCATTAATCCGTTGTTCGTTTCTACGCACCAAGTCTGTGCTCTTCATCACTACAAATACTACAGTTTGTACGTTAAAGACTATTGCTATTCGATAAAACAGACAGCAATAGTCTTTTATATTTTCACAGTAAAACCTCACGAAAAGTCATCGTCACCCGAACGGAATCCGATCGGATGGCGGACGGAATCCGATCGGACGGCGAACGGAATCTGATCGGGCGGCGGACGGAATCCGATCGGACGGCGAACGGAATCTGATCGGACGGCGGACGGAAACGGTGAGAAAAGCTTACCAGACAAGCAATAGTTAAAAACCAACATTTCATTGATATTTGTTTGCTGTTTCGCCAATTCTTTGTACATTTGCCACGAACCATGCTGTTAGACTAACAGAACGTGGCATAACCATTTAAAAAACCATCGTAATGAAACACAGGTTAATCGCACTGGGTCTGCTGGCATCAGCCGTAGGACTCGCACAAGCACAAAGCACCCGTCAGTTGTATCTTGTGAAAGGCAAGAAAGTTGTAGCTACATTCCCCGCTTCGGACGTCGACTTCATCACGTTCGACGGCACACAGCAGTTCTACCTGCCTATCACGCTGAAGCAGAGCGAGGGCACAACCATCGTGATGTACAACGCGAGCGACGACTGGGACAAGGACCCGGCGGAGCGAAAGTTCGACCAGCTTGCCGGACAGCCTGTGAAATTCGTGTGGTATAGCGACTACGGATTCGACGGCACGCTGAAGATTACGTCGGCAAGCGGCGAAGACGTGCCCTACGAATACGTCACCGACGACGAGGACTTCGGCACGTGCTGGCTCTGCATCATGCCGGCAGAGCCGATAACCGTAGAGACCGTGGGCACGGAGAAGACTACGTTCGCAGGTCGCGCCTTCGTGGGCGACTATAAGGGCTTCCCCATATCGGTCGGCGCAAACGGCGTGCTGCAGAGCGCAGAGCCTACGCTCAGCCTCAACCTCGCCGCCAACTCGTCGTTCCACGCTACGGTGAGCGGAGAGAAGACTTTCGGCGGATGCTACACATTCAACGACGCCACAAACCGATTCTCTTACGACGACGCGTACAGCGTTGACGTGTGGGGACGACGCACGTACGGCGTCTCGGGCAAGTGGTTTGAGGGCGGCGACGCGCTCGTGGTGGTGAACGACCTTAACAACGACAAGCCCGACTACAACCGCTACTACTTCGCTACAACCGCCGACTGCTCATACACGGCTGCCGCAAGCGACTCGTACGGCTCGCGCTACCTCCTGGAACTGCTCGAAGGCGCCGCACGTCGCTGGTACTACTACGACCGTCTCTCTAACTCTATCGAGCCGGTGAGCCTCAGTTTCTCTAAGGGCGCATCGGTAGCCGACGCCGCCGACGCTCTCGTGAGCAACGCTGCAGGCGAGACGCTGTTCCGCTACACACGCGCTTCGGAGACGGCGCAGCCCACATTCCAGCTGAAGGGTAAGGAGGCAGGCACGTTCCTACCCGAAAGCGGCACGGGCAACGCTCTGGTGCTCGACGGATTCGGCAACGCCACATACGGCGCCGCAAAGGGCACGTACACATACGAGAACGGCGTGGTGAAGATGAAGCCCACGACGGGCAGCGAGATGACGTTCCTCGTAGACCTCACGACGATGAAATACTCTACTTCGGCTGCGGCTGAATGGGACGGCGCCGAGAACTTCGCAGCGCCCGTCTACGGCACGTACGACTCGAACACTATGTCGACGGGTATGTTCGCTCTGCAGTTCAACCACAACTATGCGGGCAAGGAGGCGAAAGGCTCTGTGAAGGTGCAGGTGACGCTGACCAGCGATATGTACGAGACGAAGGAGATAATAGCCAGCACCGCGTCGTACACATACGACGCTACAGCTAAGCAGATAACCGTCTCGGGCGTACTCGCAGGCACGGCTGACGGCAGAAACAGCGAGCGCATAAGCATAGTGTTCGACGTGAACGACGCAAAGACTCAGCTCACTTGCAACGAGGACAAGCTGCTGCGCGCCGTTTCGGGCGGCGACACACGCTACATCAACCTCAAGGGTCTGACGCTGCAGGCACGCTGATGCCGCCACTCCATCACAAACAGTAAGAGAAAGGATACATTATGAGAACAAGAATAATTGCTATACTCGCTCTGCTCGCCACGGCTCTCGGCACGCACGCCGACGATGTGGTGACGGTGGTGACGCAGAACGGACAGAAGTCGTACTCTATGGACAAGCTGGCGCGCATCGAACTGGGCGAAGATGACCTCGTGGTGGTCGGTTCCGACGAGAAAGGCACGACGTACGCCTTCGACAAAGTGCAGAAGATTCTGATTTCGCTCAACACGACGGCGCTCAACGACGCCACAGCCGACAGCAAGCCCACGCTCACGCTCACCGTCTCTACAGATGGCGCAGAGATGGGCTTCAACGGATGGGACAGCAACATCGCAGCCCCGCTCTACGTCTACGACGCAGGCGGCAGAAGCGTGCTCCATTGCGAAGCGTGGCGCGGCGAGACCGTGAGCATATCGGCGCTCGCTAAGGGCGTGTACGTGGTGAAAGCTGGTGAGCACACTGCGAAGTTCAGAAAGTAACAATACAAACGTAGCGGAGGTCTCCTGGCCTCCGCAGCATCCAACATAGTAAATAGCGAATATTAGCTATAGACTTGGTGCTGCGGAGGCCGGAGACCTCCGCTACTGTTATATAAAAACTATTTATTTCTTCTTTCTCGGCTTGCGGCGTGCCCATCCTTCTTCAGAGAAGTCTGGCTCCTCGCCTTTGAGCTGAATGTCGGGGTTGTTGATGAACTGTCGCCAGTCGTCCTGGCGTCCGCTCTCGTAGCGCGAACCTCCGCGCTGACCACGCTGCGAACGGTTGCGACCCTCCATCTCGTTGCGGCGCTTAGAGCGCTTCTCGTACGGATTGGCGTCGTTGGCAGCGTCCCTGCGGCGCGATGTGCGACCACCGTCGCGGTCGGAAGTGCGGCGCGAGCCACGCTTTCCGTCGCCACATGAAGCAGCAGCCGTGTCGTCGGCGTCGTTGCAGCGCACGGTGCGGTTGCGGTAAGACGCTCCGTTCAGCGCGCGCATCACCTTCTCGGCGTCCTGCTCCGGCACCTCGATATACGAAATGCGTGCAAGCAGGTCAATGTGTCCCACATCCTGGCGGCCATGCACGTTGCGATTGATGAACTGCATCACCTCACCAGGATAGAATCCGTCGTCTTTTCCTAGATTGATGAACAGACGGCGATAGCCTGCCTCCGGCGCACGCTTCTCGCGCTTTCTGCCGTCGCGGCCCTCGCCGCGCTCCTTGCGGTCGCGTGTGGTAGAAGGCTTCACTATCTCCGGCGCGTTGGCGTAGTACTTCAGGAACTTGCCGAACTCCAGCGAAACGATCTTCTTCAGGATATCCTCCTTGTCAAAGTACTCGAAGTGGCGGTTGATGTCCTCCATGAACGGAGCAATCTGTTCGTCGTCCACATCCACCTTCTCTATCTCGTCGATGGCCTTGAAAAGCTGCTTAGAGCAAATCTCCTGCGGCGTAGGCAGCGTGCCGTCTACAAACTCCTTGCCTATCACACGCTCCACCTCGCGAACACGTCCGCGCTCCTTGGTGTGGATGATAGAGATAGAAGTGCCCTTCTTGCCCGCACGACCCGTACGGCCAGAGCGGTGAGTATAGCTCTCGGTGTCGCTCGGCATACCATAGTTGATGACGTGCGTGAGGTCGTCCACGTCCAGACCGCGCGCAGCCACGTCTGTAGCCACGAGCAGCTGCGTGATGTGCTGGCGGAACTTCTGCATAGTGATGTCGCGCTGCTGCTGCGAGAGGTCGCCGTGCAGCGGTTCGGCGTTGTATCCGTCGCGTATGAGCTTGTCAGCCACCTCCTGCGTCTCAGCCTTGGTGCGGCAGAACACGATGCCGTAGATGCGCGGATAGAAGTCGACGATGCGCTTCAGCGCGAGGTACTTGTCCTTCGCGTTCACCATATAATAGATATGGTTGACATTCTCAGCACCCTCGTTGCGCGAACCCACCACGATCTCCTTGTGGTCGTGCAGATAGTTGAGCGCTATCTTCTCTATCTCCTTGCTCATTGTGGCTGAGAAGAGCAGCGTGTTGCGGTCGGCAGGCACGTTGTCGAATATCTCGTTGATGCTGTCAGAGAAGCCCATGTTGAGCATCTCGTCAGCCTCGTCGAGCACAACGTTTTGCACGGCGTCGAGCTTGGCTGCTCCGCGGTGCATAAGGTCGATAAGACGGCCCGGTGTAGCCACGATAATCTGCGCGCCGTGCTTCAGCGCGCGCATCTGGTCGACGATAGACGTACCGCCGTATACTGCAACAATGTTGATTCCTTTAATATACTTTGAGAACGACTTCAGGTCGTCGGCTATCTGTAGGCAAAGCTCGCGTGTAGGCGAGATAACGATAGCCTGCGTAGTGCGGTCTGTTGGGTCGGTGCGTTGCAGCAACGGAATGCCGAAAGCGGCTGTCTTGCCGGTTCCGGTCTGCGCAAGTGCGATAACATCGTTGCCGTTACCCAACAAAAACGGTATAACTTCCTCCTGAACCGGCATCGGATGTTCGAAGCCGAGTTCCTCGATGGCGCGGCGAATCTCTTCGCTTACGCCCAATTCTTCAAATGTCTTCAATGTAAAAATGTTGTTTCTTTAATGCCTGCAAGCCAGAGGCTTCGCAGAGCTGCATAATACTAAAAAGGGGTGGACTTAACTCTAATCTGTAGCTGCTCGGTGTCTTCCCCAGCCATGTCACAACGTCGTATCTTTAACGAATAAGAAATTGATTGAAGACATTAGGGCAGCTTCCCGTAAAATATAAATCCTGAATTCGGGTACAAAGTTACTGCAAAAATCCGATTAAGCGAAGCAAATGGAAATTTATTTACATTTGTGAGCGCGAGGATTTTATCTAAATCGAAGACAATACAAAATGAATTCATTCATTTTTATTGTTGAGATGCAGCGTAACTTATCAAAAGTTACTAAAAAAATCCGATTAAGCGAAGCAAATGGAAATTTATATAACTAAGTAAGTGATCTAAATTATTTATATATATCAGTACTAATGTGGTTCATTTTCCGTTTTATAGAAAAAATAGAATTATGAAACCAATAAAAGTACTTGAATTATCAGAGGTTGATCGCCTCAAATTAGAGAAAGGCTATCATAATGGCCCTACTCATAGTTTTCGTATCAGATGCAAATCCATATTGCTGAAGTCAGAAGGTAAAGCAGCTCCCCAAATAGCAGAAATGCTTGAGGTGACTGTAGCTACTGTCTACACATGGATAAAACGTTATGAAGAAAATGGCATCAAAGGCTTGAAGACACGTCCAGGTCAGGGTCGAAAGCCTATTATGGATTGTTCTGATGAAGAAGCAGTCCGCAAGGCTATTGAGGAAGACCGTCAGAGTGTGTCCAAAGCACGTGAAGCATGGCAGAATGCGACTGGTAAAGAAGCCAGTGACATTACTTTCAAACGTTTTTTAGAAACATTGGTGCAAGATATAAGCGTATAAGAAAACGCCCAAGGGGCAAA
>ENA-ORTY01000910-ORTY01000910.1-human-gut-metagenome-genome-assembly--contig:-NODE-910-length-36038-cov-8.137704_pt1 | contig 36038 bp, 29 predicted proteins | sample MGYA00241917_ERZ509198 | MGnify/ENA primary metagenome ERZ509198 (study PRJEB26280, sample SAMEA2338857) | human gut metagenome | biome: human gut; feature: human-associated habitat; material: faeces...
CGGCGCGTCTGCAAGTTGCAGGAATTACAATGGAGCGGGACAGCGTAAGCAGAATAGAAATCGGGACCCGCTTTGTGACCGATTATGAACTTGCGGTGCTTGCGAAGATACTTGGTGTGTCTATGGAATGGCTGACAGAAAATGAATAGTAGCTTTTTATACTTGCGTTAGTATAAAAAGATTGTTATAATCTTTTTTGCGGGGAACCGCTGAAAAGAGGGACAAAACCCGCCCGGCTTGATAGCTTGGGCGGGTTTGCATTTTTGGAGGTTATAGCATGGGGCATTGTTTCAGTCATTTACAGCTTACAGATCGGCGGAAAATCGAATACGGCTTGAACCGCGGCGATACGCCGAAACAGATTGCGGCGGAACTTCACGTTCACGTCAGCACGATTTACAGAGAAATCAAGCGTTCCCGCTGGGAGTGGCTGGACGGCGCAACATGGCTTACAGAAGACCGATACAACCCGGACGGAGCGGAACGGAGATACCGCGAAAACCTCGCGGCAAAAGGCGCACCGCTGAAAATCGGCAACGACCGCGAACTTGCCGACTATTTGGAACGCAAGGTCATTGAAGAGGACCGTTCGCCCGCCGCGGCCCTTGCCGACATAGAGTTAGAGGGCAGGACGTTCAAAACCTCTATTTGTGTCAGCACGTTTTACAGCTACATCGAAAAGGGCGTTTTCCTGAACCTGACGAATAAGGACTTGCCGGAGAAGCCGAAGCGCAAGCGCCCCTATCACCGGGTAAAGACGACGAAACGCGCCCCGCGGGGTGAGAGCATAGAAAAACGCCCGGAAGTGATTAACCAGCGAATCACTTTCGGGCATTGGGAAATGGACACCGTATATTCAAGCAAAGAGGGTTCATGCGCCCTGTTGGTCCTGACGGAGCGCCTGACGCGAAAAGAAATTATAGAGAAAATGCGCGACCGAACCGCAATCAGCACAGTTCGCGCCCTGAACCGTATTGAGCGGAGGTTTGGGGCGCTATTTCCGCGCGTGTTCCAGACAATCACCGTAGACAACGGCGGGGAGTTCTCCGACGTGAAGAGCCTTGAACGGTCTATCCTACGGAAAGGCAGACGAACCAAAATGTATTATTGCCACCCGTACACAAGTTGCGAACGCGGGTCAAATGAGTGTGCAAACAAAATGATTCGGCGGAAGTTCCCGAAAGGGACTGATTTCAATAAGGTCAGTCGAGCGGAAGTAAAGAAAGCCGAAGAATGGATGAACAACTATCCGCGTGAAATATTGGGCTGGAAAACTGCTGAAATCGTGTTTGCGGAATGCCTTGAAGAATTGGCGCGGGAAGCCTGATTATATTTTTTTATATTTTTTTCGCATTTACTATTGACATTTTCGATTTTTTTCAATAGTTTTTTCGATGTCTTTCAAAGAGCCTATCACGGCGCCTGTTCTGCTGAAGATGCCTCCGATTCCGTCGGAGCATCCGACTGCGCCGCAGCCGCCTGCTCTGCTTGATACGCCTGAATTTCTTCCTCCGTGGGCTTGAGCAGGAATTCGATGATCCCCACTGGGTCGGTTTCCGGATAGTAATGGACGATCCAGACCGCTTCCTCCCGGGCTCCCCGCTCCTGCCGCACCTGCTGAACCTCCTGCGCCACCTTCTCCCGGCTGTCTGCCTGCCAATAGCCCATGCGGACCACCAGCTCCGTCCGGCCACCGTCCAGCGCCGCTTCCAGCAAATCACCAAGCGCACTGACGCTGGAGGCGCTGACGATGGTCTGCATCTGCTCCGCCGTGCGCCGATATCCGATCTGAAGGTCCGCCTCAAAGCAGCTCCGCTGGGGCTGGCTGATATAGGTGATGTACTCCACGGCATAGGCTCCCAGCGGGGTCTCCTGCTGAACCTCCTGTGCCGCCTTTTCCAATTCCTCCAACGCAGTTTGTTCGTCCGGGAAATTATACAGCCGCAGCGACGCGGTTTCTGTGTGCTGACCGATGAGGATCAGCAGATCGTTGACCATATCCTGCCGGTTTTCCGCCCGCAGGGTAGCGGCGGCTTCACTTTCCCAGAACTTGCTGCTGTGAGGCTCTGATGTGGTATAGGAGCGCTCCAGAAGAGAGGCGCAGCCTGTCAGCAGGCCCAGCGCCAGTCCCGCCGCCGCCAGTCGATATGCCTTCATTCGCGCCCCTCCTTTTTTAAATCGCTTAATAGCCCAGATCCTGATCGATCAGGACCACTTCCATCTCCATGTTGGCTACGGCCTCCCACAAAACCACCAGGCCCCGGCAGATCCGCTCCGGGCTCTTGCAGTCATAGCAGCGATCTCCATGAACGGCGCAGGGCGTTTTCCGGCCCAGCCGCTGGGCATTCTTCGGCGCAGCAATGTTCCGCGCCCGCCAAAGGGCCTCCTCGTAGGTGGGGGCCAGCTTGTTCCGTCCCACGATGAACCAGACCTTCTTGTGGCCGTACAGGGACGATGCTACCCGGTTGCCGTTGCCGTCGATGTTGATCAGTTCGCCGGTCTCCGCAATGCCGTTGACAGAGGTGATATACATATCCGCCGTCATAGCCTCTCTGCGGGGGTCCTCCGCCGACTCCGGACGCCAGTGCCAGAACACCCGGTTGTGTCCGGACAATTTTTCGTAAAGGCCCATCTGCTCCGCCGTGACGGAGCCGCCGATGCCCACAGATACGCCGTCAATGGAGCGATCCAGATAGTCCGCGGCCTCCTCCGCCGTGGCAAACGCACTGACGCGGAACCGCTTGGATTCCAGATTTTTTTTGACCGTTGTAAAATCCGTCATGGAAACTGCCTCCTTATAATTCCTTCTGATACTCGCCGAAGCCCTCGCCCAGCACGTCATGGGCGTCGCAGACGATCAAAAATGCCGCCGGGTCCGCCTCATGGACGATCTCCTTGATCTCCACGATCTCCCGCTGGCGGAAGGCCACCATCAAAACGTGCTTTTCGCTGCCGCTGTACGCGCCGGTGGCATTGAGGATGGTCACGCCCCGGTCATAGGCCAGAATAGCGTCGGAGATCTTCTGCCAGTGATTCGAGATGATGTAGGCCACCTTGGACGCATTCAGGCCGTAGAGCACCGTGTCCATAACCTTGCTGGACACATACAGGGCCACCGCACCATAGAGAGCCGTTTCCAGCCGCTGAAAGGCGATGGCCGTCAATGCCAGTACCACACCATCCGGGATCAGTATCAGCTTGCCCATAGGAAGCCACGGAAATTTCAGCTTCAGCAGGCGGGCCACGATGTCCGTACCGCCGGTGGTAGCCCCCTGAGAAAAGACGATGCCCAGTCCCGCACCCATCATAGCGCCGCCGCAGATGGAGGCCAGCATGGGATCCATCGGGGAGAATGTACACAAAAGGGCGATGCCGTCCATCGCCAGTGAGCTGACCGTCATGGAAAACAGGGACGAGGCCAGCAGGTGAAAGCCGATGAACTTCCATCCGGCCAGAAACAGCGGGACATTCAGGAGGATCGTGCCGATACCTACGGAAAGAGCCGGGAACAGGACATTCAGCACTTGGGCCAGGCCGGTGATGCCGCCCATACCCACGGCGTTAGCGGCAAAAAACCAGTCGAAGGACAGTGCGAAGATCACAGAGCCCACTGTTATAATGCCATAGCTTCTCAGTTGTTTTTTCAAATGGATTTCTCCCTATCTTTATCTATTCGCCCGGAACATGGCCTTACAGCAGGCTGATCTGCTGGTCCTCGGAATCCTCTTCTTTGACCAAAGCGCCGGCGGCGGGAATGGCCCGCACCCGGTAGCGGGTCCGGTTGGTAATGGAGGTCTCCTCAGACAACAGCACCGTTTCCAGATGATACTTGGGCTTCAACGTCATCACCGCCACGCCCTGAGCGGAACGGGTGGTCTTGGGAGCCAACAGCGCCGTGTGGAAGATCAGACAGCGGGGCTCGTTGGAATATACAGCCAGCTCACAGTCCTCATCCAGACGGCGGATACAGGCCAGGGGCGACTTGTCGGAATAGGCGCCGGTGAGCTTCCGGCGGTTGGAGGCAGTCTGATACGCCTTCATCTCGATCCGGGCCGCCTTGCCGTTTTCATAGAAGAACAGCAGGCTTCCGGCGTAGTCCGCCCCCGGCAGCACCATGAAGATCACATTTTCTCCCGCATCCATTTTCAGCTTGGTGGGCAGGTAGTCACCCAGCACGCTGGCCTTGGCGTCATCAAACTCGCCCAGCCGGGTCTTGTAGACCTGGCAGTGGTCGGTGAAGAACATGGCCTCAGCGTTGGAAGTCGTCTCAAAGCTCTGGCGGAGAACATCTCCCTCCTTGAACTTCTGCTCGCTGTTCATCCGCAGGGAGGCAGGAGTGATCTTCTTGAAATACCCCTCCCGGGACAGGAACACAGTGACGGGATATTCCTCCTTCTGTTCCTCCTCCGGGGTGTAGCTGGTGATCTCGTGGGGATAGACGATGGAGGTACGGCGGGTCTCGCCGTATTTCTTAGCGGCGGCGTTCAGTTCCTCCACAATGACCTTCTTCACCCGCTTGGGGCTGTTCAGCAGGTCCTCCAGATCGTCGATCTCGTCCCGCAGGGCATCCGTCTCCCGGGTCCGCTTGAGAATGTACTCTTTATTGATGTTCCGCAGCTTGATCTCCGCCACATATTCCGCCTGGATCTGGTCGATGCCGAAGCCGATCATCAGGTTGGGGATGACCTCGGCTTCCTCCTCCGTCTCCCGGATGATGCGGATAGCCTTGTCAATATCCAGCAGGATGCGCTTCAGACCCTTCAGCAGGTGCAGCTTTTCCTTCTTCTTGCCCAGCACGAAGAAGATCCGCCGCTTCACACTGTCGGTGCGCCATGCCGTCCATTCCTCTAAAATCTGCCGGACGCCCAGCACCTTGGGGCTGCCGGCGATCAGCACATTGAAGTTGCAGGCAAAGGCATCCTCCAGCGGCGTCAGCTTGTAGAGCTTGGCCATCAGCTTGTCCGGGTCCACGCCCCGTTTCAGATCGATGGCCAGCTTCAGGCCGGAGAGGTCGGTCTCATCCCGCATATCCGAGATCTCTTTCGCCTTGCCCGCCTTGATCAGCTCCGCCACCTTGTCCAGAATGGCCTCCACTGTGGTGGAGTAGGGGATCTCGTAAATTTCCAGCAGGTTCTGATCCTTCACATAGCGGTACTTGGCCCGCACCCGGACGCTGCCCCGACCCGTATTGTAAATGTCCCGAATGGCATCTGTGTCAAAAATCAGCTCACCGCCGGTGGGAAAATCCGGGGCCAGCAGCGTCTCCGTCAGGTCGCAGTCCGGGTTTTTCAGATAGGCCACCGCGGTATCGCAGACCTCTTTCAGGTTAAAGCCGCAGAACTGGGAGGCCATGCCCACGGCGATGCCGCTGTTGGCGGATACCAGAATATTGGGGAAGGTGGTGGGCAGCAGCGCCGGCTCCTTCATGGTGTTGTCGTAGTTGTCCACAAAGTCCACGGTGTCGCTGTCGATGTCCTTGAAGATCTCACCGCAGATGGCGGAGAGCTTCGCCTCCGTATACCGGGGGGCAGCCCAGGACATATCCCTGGAATAGGACTTACCGAAGTTGCCCTTGGAGTCCACAAATGGCGTCAGCAAAGCGCCGTAGCCCTTGGAGAGACGCACCATCGTATCGTAGATGGCGGCGTCGCCGTGGGGATTCAGACGCATGGTCTGGCCCACGATGTTGGCGGACTTCGTCCGCGCTCCTGTCAGCAGACCCATTTTATACATGGTGTAGAGCAGCTTGCGGTGGGAGGGCTTGAAGCCGTCGATCTCCGGGATGGCGCGGGAGACGATGACGCTCATGGCGTAGGGCATATAGTTGGTCTCCAGCGTGTCGGTGATGGGCTGCTCCACCACCGCCGCCCGGAGGCCCATGACGTTGGGGTTGTTGACTGGATGCCGGGATCCTTCCGGCTGCTTCTTTTTCGGCATAATAAACGTTCCTTATTTTATCCACAAAAAAGTGGTGTTTTTGCCAGATAAATCGCTGAGCAACACAGCTTTGCCGTGCAGATGTCCCCTGTATGTTCCTTGCTTCACAAAGGAGCGTGGCGAACCGCCGCAGGGATGCAACGAGGTGCCGCTTTGCGGCACAGGAAGGCACGGCTTTGCCGTGGGGAATGCACCCCCCATTTTCTTTTTGAAACATCAAAAAGAAAATGCGCCGTGCGCGGTGGAAAAGAAAAAATGTCAGGGATGATTTGACCGGCAAAGCGGTCAAATCACCCGAAACGAGGGCTGGCTGTCACGGACTTCCGACCAAATCTGGAAGTCTCCTACCGGCTGTGCTAAACCTGTTCCGTCCGGCATTGCGTCCCCGCACCTGTAGGCACACCGCACATCAGGCTGCAAAACCGGACTGGCGTATTTCTGATCCCGCGCGTTCCGCTTCGCTACGCGCTGGCTGATTCCGCAAATGAGTATCAGCGGCAGCGGAAAGAGGGGCAGGGGGTGTCTTATTTGCACCCCGAAATCTGATGTTCCATCAGCACGGCGTACCGGATTAGAGATTTACCGCACCCCGCCCGTGATTTAGTATGCACGCCTTCACCTGCATAAAAGTTCTCACAGAACACGTTTCCCCAACCTTGCACATAAGTGAAAGGTTGGAACAAACATTTTTTCTTTTCCACCGTGCACGGCGCATTTTCTTTTTGATGTCTCAAAAAGAAAATGGGGGGTGCATTCCGGCAGGCGAAGCCTGTATCCCTGCGGCGGTTCGCCGCATCCCGACAGGAACTGTCCCTTTGCGGGAGCAGCGAGAATAGCGGCACATTTATGAAATATCCGCCAGATCCAAAAATCTTGCTCCGTTTTCCGCGATATGGTCCTTCCGGCCCTGGAGGTTATCCCCCAGCAGAAGGTCAAACACTTCCGCCGTCCGCTCCACATCCTCCGGCATGACCCGGATGAGCCGCCGGGTCTCCGGGTTCATGGTGGTGAGCCACATCATGTCGGGGTCGTTCTCACCAAGGCCCTTGGAGCGGTCGATCTTGTACTTCTTCCCCTCCAGAGACTTGACAATATCCGCCTTTTCCTTGTCGGAATAGGCGAACCACGTCTTATCCCCGCAGTTGATCTCGAAAAGCGGCGTTTCCGCGATATACACATACCCCTGCTGGATCAGGGTGGGGGTCAGGCGGTAGAGCATGGTGAGGATCAGCGTCCGGATCTGGAAACCGTCCACGTCGCCATCGGTGCAGATGACCACCTTGTTCCACCGAAGGTTGTTCAGATCAAAGGCCGCCAGATCCTTCACGTGCTTGTTCTGGATCTCTACGCCGCAGCCCAGCACCCGGATCAGATCGGTGATGATCTCGCTTTTGAAAATGCGAGCGTAGTCCGCCTTCAGGCAGTTCAAAATCTTGCCCCGGACGGGCATGATGCCCTGGTACTCCGCGTCCCGGCTCAGCTTGACGCTGCCCAATGCGGAGTCGCCCTCCACGATATAAATTTCCCGCTTCTCCACATCCTTGGAGCGGCAGTCCACAAATTTCTGGACCCGGTTGGAGATGTCAATATTGCCGGAGAGCTTTTTCTTGATATTCAGCCGCTGCTTCTCCGCACTTTCCCGGCTGCGCTTGTTCACCAGCACCTGCTCGGCGATCTTCTCCGCATCGAAGTGGTTCTCGATGAAGTAAATCTCCAGATTCGTCCGCAGGAACTCCGTCATGGCCTCCTGCACGAACTTGTTGGTGATGGATTTTTTCGTCTGGTTCTCGTAGCTGGTCTGGGTAGAGAAGTTGTTGGAGACGAAGATCAGGCAGTCCTCAATATCCTGCCATGTGATCTTGCTTTCGTTTTTCTGATATTTGTTTTGATCCCGCAGGTACTTATCTACTGCGGAGACAAAAGCGTTTTTTGTTGCCTTTTCCGGCGCGCCGCCATGCTCCAGCCAGGAGGAGTTGTGGTAGTGCTCGATGACCTGCACCTTGTTGGAAAAGCAGCAGGCGGCAGAGAGCTTCACCTTGTACTCCGGCTTGTCCGCCCGGTCCCGGCCCCGCTTTTCCGCCTGCCAGAACACCGGGGCGGTCAGTGCGCCCTCTCCGGCCAGCTCCGCCACATAGTCCTGGATGCCGTGCTCGTAAACGAAATCCTCCTCAGGCAGAGAGCCGTCCTCCTGCTGATCCCGGAACTTGAAGGTAATCCCCTCATTCACCACTGCTTGACGGCGCAGCACATCCGTGAAGTATTCCGCTGGAATGGCAATATCGGTAAACACATCCAGATCCGGCAGCCAGCGAGTGCGGGTGCCGGTCTTTCTCACCTGAGACTTGGGCAGGGGCGTCTTTTCCAGTTCACCCACAATCTCGCCCCGCTCAAAGTGGAGCTTGTACTCAAAGCCGTCCCGCCAGACGGTGACGTCCATGTAGCGGGAGGCGTACTGGGTGGCGCAGGCGCCCAGACCGTTGAGGCCCAGAGAGTATTCATAGTTGTCACCGGTGAGATTATCATACTTGCCGCCGGCGTACAGCTCGCAGTACACCAGCTCCCAGTTGTAGCGCTGTTCCTTTTCGTTCCAGTCCACAGGGCAGCCGCGGCCCATATCCTCCACCTGAATAGAGCGGTCATTGTACCGCGTCACGGTGATGACCCGGCCGTGGCCCTCCCGGGCCTCGTCGATGGAGTTGGAGAGAATCTCAAAAACCGCGTGTTCGCAGCCGTCCAGACCGTCGGAGCCAAAAATGACACCGGGCCGTTTCCGGACCCGGTCCGCGCCTTTCAGAGACGAGATGCTGTCATTGCCATAATCCTGTTTTTTAGTCGCCATAGTTCCTCCAAGAGGGCATTTCCCCGTTTATCAGGGAACATTCTGCCATTTTCATACTGTGTTGATTATAGCATATCCCCGTCCCGACTGCAAGCATCCCCCGCTGTTCCCCGTTTTTTTGTCAGAAAGAGTGCCGTTTCACCCAGAAAGGTTGTTACGTAACTTTTTATATAACAGCCCGTCACCCCGGATTTTCCCCGGTTCCAAAGGGTTCTTCACATTTTCCACAGCTTTTTCCACATCGTTATGTAACCCTGTTAAAGCGAAAAAAGTTCACAAATTTTACACAGCTTATACAAGGAAGAAGTCCTGATGATATGCCGCCTGTTTGTGGCCGCTTTCTTTCCACTCTTAAATATTGGGACGGTCTATCCAATTCTCTATTTGCACAAAAAAGCTCTGACGCGGCATAAAGCCGCGTCAGAGCCGACGATGTACCTTATAGATGTACTTTATAAAACAAATCAGACGTAGTTGCAGATACGGGCAATAGCGGTCTCAACAAAGCCCAGTGCTTCCGCCTTGGTCTGCTTGCCGCAGGCGGTCTCTACCACCATATTCAGCAGATCAGTACCCAGCTGCTCCACCGTCTTCTCCCCGTAGATTAGAGGAGCTGCGCAGAAGTCGATGTTATCCTCCATATTGGCAAAAGTGATCTTATTGCCCGTGACCTTCACCACAGGAGCAATGGGATGGCCCACCGGTGAACCCCGGCCGCTGGAGAACACAATGACCTGTGCACCGCCGGCCACCATGGCCGCCACGGAGGCGGGGTCATTGCCCGGCGTGTCCATGATGACCAGGCCCTGCTTGCTCTCGACCTGTTTGGCGTAATCATATACAGCATTGATGGGGCTGTGACCGCCCTTGTGGATGCAGCCCAGAGACTTCTCCTCCAGCGTGGTGATGCCGCCGGCCTTGTTGCCCGGAGAGGGGTTGCCCTGGCGGACATCTTCGCCGACAGCGTGGAAGTGCGCCTCAAAGCGGCTGGTGATCTCATAGATGCGATCGTGGACTTCCTTGTTGATAGCACGGCGGGCCAGAATGTGCTCAGCGCCAATGAACTCGGAGGTCTCGGAGAGAATGCTGGTACCGCCTGCCTGCACCACCAGATCGCTCATAGCGCCGATGGCGGGGTTGGCAGCAAGGCCGCTGGTAGGATCGGAGCCGCCGCATTCCGTGCCGACAATCAGTTCGGACAGGGGGAACTCCTCCTTCTGGAGCATGGAGGCTTCAGCCACCATCTCCTTGGCATAACGAACGGCGATCTCAACAGCCTTGAGGGTTCCGCCCACTTCCTGAATGATGACCTGCTTGAGGGGTTTGTTGGTGCGCTCCTCAATGGCCTTGACCACCAGGTCCATCTGGCAGTTTTCGCAGCCCAGAGACACCACCACAGTACCGTAGATATTGGGGTTGGCGGCATAGCCGGCCATTACATCCATAGTGAACTGCTGGTCAGGGGCCACCTGAGAGCAGCCCTGCTGGTTATTGAAGCTGATAGCGCCCTCGACCTGCTGTGCAATGATGCGGGCCGTGTCTGTGGCGCAAACGCTGGCGGGCAGGATCAGTACTCGGTTACGCACGCCAACCCGTCCGTCAGGACGGCGATATCCGTAAAAAGTCATATTCTGTATCCTCCCTTACTCCATCCCGCGGCGATCTTCTTTCATGCTCTCAACATTGTGAACATGAACATGAGCGCCCTCGGGGATCTGTTCCGTGGCCACACCGATGTGTTCGCCATACTTCACCACAGGCTCACCCTTTTCGATGGCCCGGGTAGCCAGCTTATGATAAATGGTAATATCTTCCGTGGCTTTCAGAGATACAGTCTTTCCCTCTTTGAGATAGGTAACGGTATCCCCTGCGGCAATCGGCTCAATGGCAACGGCCACATTGTCTTTGGGGTCAATAATCATTGCATTTTGCATGTATAATTCCTCCTTCATATTATGGGGCCGGGTATGCTTACAGGGGGATCACCAGGGCGCCGATCAGAGCCAGCACGAAAATGCACACAGAGGAGATAAAGGAGCCCAGGGTGTAGGTCTTCAGACCGCCGGTCACGGTCAGGCCGGACATATTGGTGGCCACCCAGAAGCCGGAGTCATTGACATGGCCGATGGAGTTGCCGCCGGACAGGCAGGCCAGCGCGATCCACACGGGATGGCAGCCGATGGCGGGAGCGATGGTTGCCATGATACCCATAGAGGTCATGCCGGCCACGGTGCCGGAGCCCTGCGCCACACGGAAGATCAGGCCAATGAAGTAGGCCAGAAACATGGCAGGGATGACGGAGGTAGTATCGGTGCCCAGCAGGCTCACGATGGCGTTGCCGATGCCGGTGGCGGTGATAACGGAGGAGAAGGAGCCGCCTGCACCGGTGATCAGCAGCACCACGCCGGCGCTCTTCAGAGCCTCACCAGCAGACTTCTCCAGATTCTCGCGGCCAATGTAAGGCAGGCTCACCAGATAAGCACCCAGAGTGCCCAGAGTCATGGCAACCAGCTTGTTGCCCAGAAAGCTGCAGATCAGAGGCTCCTCGTCAAACACAGCGGTGCCCAGAGTGCCGAACAGGATGCACACCACGGGGATCACAACGGGCAGCAGCGCCATGCCGAAGGAGGGGCGTGCCTTAGCGTCATTCTGGGCAGCGCGGGCAGCCACCAGCTCATTGACAACGTTGGAGCTGTGGTTCACGTCCTTTTCCTCATTCCAAATGCCGCGGTTGTGAATCTTGACATAGATGAAGTCGGACACCAGAACGGTGATAAAACCGACAACCAGACCGACGATCATCATGATGCCCAGATCAAAGCCAAAGATATCGGCGGCAGCCAGGGGGTTGGGCGTGGGAGGCACCACGCAGTGAGCGGTGGTGGCACCGATGGTCAGGCAGCCGGTGACATAGCACATCTTCATGTCGATCTTGGCGGCAATGGTAATGCCGATGGGGATCAGAATGATGAAGGTAACATCAAAGAACACAGGGATGGACAGCACGAAGCCGGCCAGGCTCAGGCCCCAGATGGAGCGCTTTTCAGGGAACGCGGAAACCAGCTTGTCAGCGATGATGTCAGCAGCGCCGCTGTCGCTCATCAGCTGGCCCAGAATGGTGCCGAAGCCGACAGGCAGGCCGATGCTGGTCATCATGCTGCCGAAGCCGGAGGAGATGGTGTCCATTGTGGTCATCAGGTCGAGGCCGCCGGCCACACCCATGAACAGGCTGGCCAGAACCATGCCGATGGAAGCGTTGAGTTTGAGGACAATGATGCAGAACAGGATGATCGCGATCGCGATCACCAGTGCTACGATCAGCATTGCGGGAGATACCATAGAGTCAGTTCCTTTCTTTTTTGCGTTTCTTGCACTACTATTTAAAACCAGAGCTTTCCGGCGGTCCGCCTGTTCACGGCAGGCCTCCGGCAGCTCGGATTTTTCAGAACAGGTTGCCGTTTTCGTCAAAGGGCAGGTCATAGGGCTCCGTGAGAACCTCAAAGTTGGGGTTGTTCTCCACCAAAGGCAGCATACCCTCAGAAATCTCGATGACACCGATATGGGCGGTGTTGGGGATGCGGATCATCTTCATGTGGTCATGATCCTCTGCCTCGGGGCAGCACATCAGGGCCAGCTGTAAAGCTTCCCGGTCATTGTCCATGATCATGGGGATCTTCATCAGATGCAGGAAGGTGTTGGTCACGCCGGTGGGATAGGTCATCTCCAGCTTCATCTTGTTGAACAGACGGCGGGTGGTGACCTCCGCCAGGCCGATGCCCTGTGCATTGCCGTGGGTCTCGTCGGTCAGGTCCAGGATGACGCACTTCTCCGCCTGAATACCGCCGGAGCAGTACTTGGGCTGGACAAAGCGGCCGGACACGTTGGGGTCCATGCCGTCGCCGGAGATGTTCTTGCCGATCTTATCCACCACCAGCACGTCGCATTTGTCAAACAGCAGGTGGGCGATGGTCTTGTAGGAGATCTCCTTGAGCTTGGGTTCCTCGCTGATGATCTCCTCCGGGCTCAGGCCCTTGATGAGATAGGTATCATCATAGGCATTTTCAATGATGGCGATGCCGCCCAGAACCGGTGCGTTTTCCAGGATCGTCCGGCCGTACTCCTCCACCAGCTCATGCATGATGGCAGGACTCTGATGATGGATGCTCTCAGCGCCCTTCTGCTTGCCAAGGCCGATGGCCATCATCTTCATCAGGCCGCTTTCATAGGGACCGCGGAAGGAGGTATGGGGCTTGATGCGGTTGAAGAGGATGATGCCGTCCGCCTCAGAGGCGTTCTTGTCCATGAACACCGGCTGGTGACGCATGCCGGAAATGCCGATCTGCACCGTCTCCATGGAACTCTTCACAGGGCAGCCCATGGCTTCCTCAGTGACGCCGTAGTCCTTGAGGATCTGGAGCTGGCCCTCGGCGGTAGCGCCGCCGTGGCTGCCCATAGCCGCCACAATGTAAGGCTCTGCGCCCTTGGACTTGACAAAGTCCACAATGGCACGGGCCATCACGGCATTGTGATTGATGCCGCGGCTGCCGCAGGTAATGGCGATCTTCTGACCAGGCTGGATCTTGCCGCCGATCTCAGGGCGATCCAGCTCCCGGGTGATGATGCCGGGAATATCGCTCTCAGGGATGCAGGTCTTGTCGAAGTTCTGGCGAACCTTGACCATCTTGGGGATCGGTGTGTCTTTGATCAGGTTGGTAATGGTTTCCATGTCTTGCTCCTCTCTCGCCGCCGCAGGCGGCATATCGTATCAACAAGTATACAGATTTTTAATTTGAAAACGGATGCCGTGGGCTGTTCCCCCCAACACCGTGCCCGTCAAGATCATAGCTGGCAGCACCCGATTCCAGTGCCCCGGGATACGCCAGGCTCTAGCGGCGATGCGTTCCATACTTGCTCTGTTGGTCTCCACTCGAGCTGTATATGTTTTTCCGTTCCGTGCACGTGCACGAGTCAATGTAAAAAGAAAAGCGAAACAATATCGCTCATTAACACTGTTAGTATAATCTGTGTCCGTTTTTTTTGCAATTATAAGATATGACAAAAAAATAACAATTTTTTGTAGAATTTGAAAAATGCCACGCAATACATCTACCGGTTCAGCTCTGCAAAAATTCAATGCAAGGCCGCAGGCTGCAGGGTCGGTCGCAGTTGTCACCTCCCGTTTTCAGGAAAGGCGAATCCGACGCACAGATTCGCCAAGACATCTCCACACCAAAGGAATCCGGTTCAGATACGCACTTTCCTCCCCGCCGATCATTTCAATAACATCAGGATCACGCCGTAGATCACCGATGCCAGCGTCCCAAAGGTGATGACCGGCCCGGCTACGGTGAACATCTTCGCCGCCATACCGGTGACGAATCCCTCGGACTTGAAATCCAGCGCTGGGGAGGTCACGGCGTTGGAAAAGCCGGTAATGGGCACCAGCGTTCCCGCGCCGCCGAAGCGGGCCAGCTTGTTGTAGAGATTCAGTCCCGTCAGCAATGCGGACAGGGTCACCAGTGTGCAGGAGGTGGCTGTGCCCGCGTCCTCCTCGGACAGGCCCAGAGATATCCAGCCGTCCAGAACGGCCTGTCCCAGAGCGCAGATGGCTCCGCCCACGAAAAAGGCCAGACATACGTCCTTCCCCAAGGGGGACTTTTTCATTTTCCGCTGCACATACTGTTGGTATTCCCGGGGCGTCATATCCATAGGGCGACCTCTTTTCACAAGTTTTCCATAGTTTCCCCATTCCGGCGAAAAGTATGTGAAATTTCTTGCAATGCAGTCTGAAAAGCGGTAAACTGTTGACCATGATTCCAAAAGGAGGGCATTTTTATGAAAACCGTCCGGCCGCTGGGGCTGTACATCCACATCCCCTTCTGCAAGGCCAAATGCGTCTACTGCGACTTCTACTCCCTGCCCCATGGCGAGGACCGCATGGACGCCTATACCGACGCCCTCTGCGCCCATTTGACAGAAGCCGCGCCGCTGGCCGCGTCTCACACAGTGGATACCGTATACTTCGGCGGCGGCACTCCCAGCTACTTAGGAGAAAAGCGCCTGTGCAAAATTTTAAAGGTCATCGAAAAGCGCTATCAAGTGGCCCGTGACGCGGAGATCACTCTGGAGGCCAACCCAGACTCCGCCGGGGATTGGAAAGCTCTCCGCGCCCTGCGGCGCTGCGGCTTCAACCGGATCTCCTTGGGGATGCAGTCCGCCTGCGACGAGGAACTGCGAACCATCGGCCGGGTCCACACCATGGAGCAGGTCCGACAGGCGGTGGAGGCTGCCCGGAAAGCCAAGATTCAAAATCTGTCGCTGGACCTCATTTATGGTCTGCCCCACCAGACGCAGGAGCGATGGCTGGAAAATCTCGCCGCTGCCGTAGCTCTGAACCCGGAGCATCTGAGCTGCTACGGCCTGAAGGTAGAGGAAGGGACCCCTCTCTTTGCCATGAAGGACACCGCCGGTCTGCCGGGAGACGAGGAGCAGGCGGATATGTACCTGCAAACCGTGGAATTTTTGAAGCAGTACGGCTATGAGCAGTACGAAATTTCCAACTTCGCCAAGCCGGGCCGGGAATCCCGGCATAACCTGAAATATTGGAAGCTTCAGGAATACGCCGGCTTTGGCCCCGGCGCCCACAGCGATTTCGGCGGCGTCCGGTATGCCTACGAAAAAGACTTGGACGCCTACATCGCCGCCGCACACGGCGGACAGTTCCGCTTTTCCGAAAACACCGTCATCCCTCCCAGAGACCGGGACGTGGAGTGGGTGATGCTGGGTGCGCGACTAATCTCCGGTCTGGATCCCAAGGATTACGAAGCCCAGTTCCGCCGCCGGTTTGATCCGATTTTCCTACCGTTTCTGCAAAAGTGCGAGGCCGCCGGCTATGCTGTGTCGGAAAACGGTGTGTGGCATCTGACCCCCAAGGGCTTTTTAGTATCCAATCAGATCATCGGCGGACTGCTGGATGCTCAGGCGGCGGAAAAGCAGCGCCGGGCAGACGCGGCGGCCCGGGGCGATTTCCGGGTCAATCTGGACTGACCCGCAGCCAAACGGCACTGCCGATCCTATGAAAGGATGATTTTCTATGTACGTTTACACGCCGGGGCAGTGGGCCCTGCTGTTCTTCTTCTATTGCTTCTGCGGCTGGGTCTGGGAATCCTGTTATGTCTCCGCCAAGCAGCGTCATTGGGTGAACCGGGGCTTTCTCCATGGGCCGCTGCTGCCGATCTATGGCTCCGGGGCCATCATCATTCTGTTTGCCACCCTGCCGGTGGCGGACAACTTCTGGCTGGTCTATTTTCTGGGTATGCTGGCCGCTACGGCGCTGGAATATGTGGTAGGCGCCGTAATGGAGCAGCTTTTCAAGGTCCGCTACTGGGATTACACCAAGCAGCCCTTTAACCTCCACGGCTACATCTGCCTGACCAGTTCGATCGCCTGGGGCTTTTTCTCCGATCTGCTGATCTATGTCATCCATCCCCCCATCGACAAGCTGCTCCATAAGCTCCCGGCCCTGCTGATGAATCCTCTGGCCGCAGTGATCGCCGTGCTGTTCATCATGGATACGGTAAAGTCCACCAAGGCCGCCATCGACCTGCGGGAGGTCCTTACCAAGCTTACCGAGGAAAACGCAGAGCTGCGGCGGCTGGCCAAAAAGGCCGAGGCCGCCCAGGCCCGCACTGCCGAGGAACTGCAGGCTTTCCGGGAAAAGACCTCTCTGGACAGATACCTGCTGCAGTCCTATCTGGCTGACGAGCTGGAAGCCCACCGCACCGCCAAGCAGGTCCGGAAGCAGCGCCGCCGGGCGGCTCTGGAAAACGCCTTCCGCCGCCGGGTGGAATCCAAGCTGGAAATCCTGGCCAATATCGCCCAGGCTTTGGAAAAGACCCGCGCCGCGCTGGACGATGGCATCGACGAACCCGGCGAGCAGGAGCTTGCCAAGCATCGGGAGGAGCTGGACGCCCTCATCGCTGCCGTCCGCCAGAGAGAAGCGCAGGTCCGCACCCGCTCCATCCAGCGCTATGAAACCGCTTTGCGGGTCCTCCGGGCCAACCCCTCCGCCAAGGCTAAGGCGGAACTGGGTGAAGCCTTTGACTCCCTGCGGAAGCTTTTGGAAAAATGAGCCAATATTTGACAGGCGTTCCCGGAGGGAACGCCTGTTTTTTATGTTCGCCGCCGTATAAAGTTCAGGTCCGGGGACATACTACCTGACGGCGTAAGCCAAAATTTTTCTCATGCAGGAGGAACGAATCATGAAGGACTGCACCAACGGCGGCTGCCAGTGCACCCCCAATCAGAGCATCAGCTGCACCGTCAACAACTGCGCGCACCACTGCCAGGACTCCAATTACTGCGGCCTGACCTCCATTCGGGTCGGCACTCACGAGGCTAACCCCACCGAGATCAAGTGCACCGACTGCCAGAGCTTTGAGCTGAAATAACGGCTCCCTCCCCCCCCGCCGCCGGGTCAAAAATCCTTTGACCCACCGGCGGAGGCCGTACATACGAGAAAGGAAGGTGGCGTGATGGCTTCAAAATGGCCCGCCCGGATCGCCGGCGGTGCAGCTGGTCTTGCCAACGGTCTGTTCGGCGGTGGCGGCGGTATGGTATTTCTCCCCATTCTCTCCCGTTGGGGCGGTCTGAAGTCCCGGCAGCTCTATGCCACCTGTGTGGCGGTCATTTTCCCGGTGTGCGCCGTGTCCGCCGCCATATACCTCTGGCGGGGCGGGATGAATTGGGCCTCCGCCCTGCCCTATCTGGTGGGTGGGCTGCTGGGGGGCTGGCTGGGCGGAAAGCTCTACGGCAGAGTGTCCACCAAAGTTTTGAAGTGGATCTTCGCCGCCTTTCTCTTTTACGCGGGGGTGAGGTATCTGCTGTGACGGACTGGCTGCTCCCCTTTCTCTGCGGGCTGGGGGCTGCGGTGATCTCCGCGTGGGGCGTGGGCGGCGGAACGCTGCTGCTGTTGGTGATGACACTGTTTTTAGGCGTGGACCAGCGAACGGCCCAGGGCATCAATCTGCTGTTCTTCCTGCCCACAGCCATTTCCGCCCTGCTGTGCCACTGGCGGGAGGGATATCTGGATGTGCCCACATGGAAGGCCGCCGTCCCCGTGGCTGTCCCGGCGGCACTTGCAGGGGCATGGATCGCCACAGCGGTGGATGTGGACCTGCTGCGCCGCCCCTTCGGTATCTACCTGCTGCTCTCCGGTCTTTCGCTGATTTTCCCCCAAAAGGATCATAAAACCCCCGGCGGCTGAGTACAGCCGCCGGGGGTCATTCGTTTCATTTAGAGGGGATCACTTTTCCACGGCCTCAGTCAGTTCCAGCGTCACCGTCAGGATCTCGCCGCGGCGCCAAAGGGTCAACGTCATCTCGTCTCCCACATGGTGCTGCCACCGAGCCCGCAGCAGATCCGCACTGCTGAGGGTCTCCTTGCCGTCCGCCGCCAGAAGATAATCCCCGGCCCGGACGCCGGCCCGATCCGCCGCGCCGCCCGCCGTGACCTCCTTCACCTGAATGCCCCACAGGTGCTCCGCCAGCTGGTCCGGCACTTGCAGAACGGAAACGCCCAGCAGCGGCTCCGGCTGAGGCTCGCCGTAGATCAGCAGATCATTGACCACCCGCTCCGCCTGCACGGAGGGAATGGCAAAGCCAAGACCCTCCACCGTGGAATATCGGGCATACAGCTTCATAAAGTTGATACCCACTACCTGCCCGTAACTGTCGATGAGCGGGCCGCCGGAGTTGCCGTTGTTCAGCGCCGCATTGGTCTGGATCAGCGGCATGGAGGTCCGGCTGGTAAGCTGGATCTCCCGGTTGACGGAGGAAACGATACCATCCGTGAAGGTGCCGCCCATCTCAATGTCCAGGGGCGTACCGATGGCGTACACAGGGTCGCCTACAGACAAAGCGTCGGAATTTCCGAATTCCGCAAAGGGAAGAGCCTCCTCCGCATTGATCTTCAGCACCGCCAGATCGTACCCGGCGTCGCTGGCGATATACTTCGCTGCATAGGGCCGTCCTCCGGACAGCAGCACCGTGCAGCTCTTGCCCCCGGCTACCACATGGTGGTTGGTGAGGATGTAGCCGTCCTCCCGGAAGATCACACCGGTTCCCACAGACATCCGGCCGCCGTCCAGATCCACCGCCACCGTGACCACGGCGCCGCTTACCTTCCGGTAAACCTCCTGAGCCGAAAGCGCATGGCTGCGGTCCTTCGCCAGTTCCAGACGGGCGTCTGCATCCGGTTCCACAGTGGGAATGGTAATGGGAGCGTCCTCATCCTCCTGATCCTGATCATAGTAGTAATAATCGTCCTCGCCCCAGTCATCAGGCATTTGCAATTCCCATATCAGCCACCGCACCCCCGCCGCCAGCAAAGCGATTACCGCCGCTATGGTCAGAAGGATCAGCAGCCCCTTCCACACCCGTTGCTTTTTCCTCCGAGATCTGGGCGTTGGCTCTGTGGGTACAGGCTCCACAGCCCCCGGCAAAGGCCGGGAATAGGTCTCCACGATCTCCGCAGGGAAATCTCTGCTGTATTCCTCGATGACTTCTCCCCGCGTCTGCAGGGTCCTGCGCTCGCTCATAGTACCTCTTTACTCCACCCGCAGAGAAAACGTGAAGGTGGTCACGCCATTCTCGCTGGTGACATTGATTTCTTCCTTGTGCTGCTGCAAAATGGTCTTGACGATATACAGGCCCAAGCCATAGCCGTCCTTATCCTCGCTGCGGGACTTGTCGCTTTTGTGGAACCGCTCGAACAGCAGCGGCAGCTCCTCCGCCGGGATGGTCTCGCCCACGTTCCGGACAGTGATTCGGGCCTTGCCGTCCATCATGGCCACACCCAGGTAGAGGGTGGAGCCTTCCCGTGCAAATTTGGCAGCGTTTTCCAGCAGGTTGTAAATGACCTGGGTAATCATATCGTTGTCGCCCAGCACCAAAATCGGCTCATCGGGAATATCCGCTTCCACATCCAGATGCCGGTCATTGATCTTCTTCTCCATGGAGATCAGTACCCGGCGCATAGACTCGCACACGTCGAAATGATTACCGTTGCGCAGGGGATCGATAGCCTGCAGCTGGCTGACATCCAGCATCCGCCGCACAAGGCGGCTGAGACGGCGGCTCTCGTTGGCGATGATCCGCAGATACTGCTTTTCATTCTCAGGCGGGATGGTACCGTCCAAAATGCCGTCCGTATACCCGGCGATGGTGGTCATAGGGGTTTTCAGCTCGTGGGAGATGTTGGCGATGAACTCCCGGCGCTGACGCTCCGTCTGCTGCAAGGACTCTGCCATATTATTAAAGGAAGCCGCCAGCTCGCCGATCTCGTCCTCCCGGCCGTAGTCATTCATGCGAACGTCAAAATCACCGTCGGCATACTGCCGGGTGGCGGCGGCCATCTCCCGGATGGGCTTGATCTGCCGCATGGTGGTGATGGAGGACGCCATAAAGGAGATCATCAGCACCACGAAGCCCGTCATCATCAGCAGTCCCGCAAAGGCCCGCCACAGATTATCAACGGAATCCGAGGCGCAGACGGTGAACACCGCCCCCAGGACCTCCCCGGTGGTTGGGTTCACCACGGACACGCCGCCCACAAACTGCTTGCTGGAATAAATCTGGTCCAGACGGCTCCGCCCGGCCCAGGTGCCGTCTGCGGAGACCTTGTCCATCACCGATGACGGAATGGTGACGGACCGGCCATCCATAGTGGCATCCGTTGACAGGAGGACATGGCCATCCATATCGCACACCAGAATATCCATTTCGGAGATCACGGCGGCAGTGGCCGCCAGCTGACGGAACTGCTCGTCCTTCTGCAATTCCTCCATAGAGAGATAGCGGCCGGTCTCCAGATACCGCACGGACAGCTTGCTCACCGCCATCGCCCGGACCATCAGCTCATCGGTTTTCTGCCCCCGGGCATAGGAATAGCTCAGGGAAAAAAAGGACACGCCCAACAGCACCAGCGTCAGGAACACCATGCCCACGGTGACGGCCATCTGCCGCCAATAAAGCCCGTGAAACCGCTCGCGGAACCAATCCTTCATATTACTTCGCCTTGTCTGCCGTCTGGCCGCTAACGGTCTCGAACTTATAGCCCACGCCCCAGACGGTTTTCAGCGCCCACTGGTCGCTGACGCCCTCTACCTTTTCCCGCAGGCGCTTGATATGCACGTCCACAGTGCGGCTGTCGCCAAAATAGTCGAAGCCCCACACCTCGTCCAAAAGCTGGTTGCGGGTGTAGACCCGGTTGGGGGTGGAGGCCAAATGGTACAGCAGTTCCAGTTCCTTGGGGGGCGTGTCGATCTTTTTGCCGTCCACGATCAGCTCATAGGAATCCAGATCAATGGTCAGCTTGTCGAAATGGAGTTTCTTGCTGGTGTCGTTGGGGATCTCCGTCCGCCGCAGAACGGCATTGATCCGGGCGATCAGCTCCTTCATCTCAAAGGGCTTGACGATGTAATCATCCGCGCCCATTTCAAGGCCCTGGATCCGGTCAAAGACCTCGCTCTTGGCCGTCAGCATGATGATGGGCACCTTGCTGGTCTCCCGGATCTTGGCGCAGACCGCCCAGCCATCCATCACAGGCAGCATGATGTCCAACAGGATCAGGTCCGGCTCCTTCTTCTGGAACTCCTCCAGTGCTTTGCCGCCGTCCCCGGCAATGCGGACGTCAAAGCCTTCCTTTACCAGATACATGTGGATCAGGTCGGAGATATTCTTATCGTCTTCTACAACCAGAATGTTGCGTCCCATAGGGTCTCCTCCGTTCTGCAGGGCCTTCCGGTCCCGTTTCTTATGTTCTTCTCTACTTTATATTACCCTAAACTTCGTCAGGGTGTTGAACGTTTTGTAAATCTTACGCCATTTCAGCCGCCGGTCAGCCGATTTCCGTCATCGCCCGGCAGTAGTGGCCCGCTCCCTGAGCGGAGATCACAAATTCCCGCAGGCCCGCGGCAGAGGCAGTGGTCCCCAGCCAGACAGACACATCCCCCCGCCGGGCCGACACCCGCTTCATCAGCGCGGAGGCGTTGGAGCTGCTTTCCAGCTTATAATCCGCCCGGTCCATCGAGGGTGTCAGGCACCGCCAGCCGACCTCCTCCAAGGCCTGCAGCTCCGCCTCCTCCGCATCCGGCACGTAGGCCAGCCGGGTCTTTCCCAGAGTGGCCCGGTACAGGGCTTCATTGCCCCGCCGCAGCTGCTCCGCCGTGTCCTCGCCGCTCTCCGCCAGAATGCCCACCGCATGACCGGAGGCAGTCATCCGCCGCAGCAGCTCGCCGTTGGACTCCAGGAAGTCCGGCGTGCAGTAGAAGGTGGCCCAGCCGTTGGCACGGTCCAAGGCGTCCAGCAGTCCGGAGGTCCGCTGATCCGCTTCCAGACACAGATGGATCCTAGCCCCCCGCGTCGGTGCGGAGGGTGTAACCGGTACATTGGGCGTGGTACTGGACGTGGCACCCTTGTTATACGCGTTGTAGCGCTCTTCCATATTGTAGGTCGCCGCATTGGCAAAATCTTTGGCGCTCATGCCGAAATCCGGAGACCGCAGCCACACCAGATAGCCGTTGGTCACATCTGTCACGGAATATTGCAGGCCGAAAAAGTTTGCGACGGTAGACGCCGGGACAAACACCAGTCCGCCGGACTGAATGACGCCGGGGGTGAACAGACTGCCGCTGCTGTCCTGCGCCGTACCTTTGGCCCAGTCAAACAGCATGGCCCGGCGGTCCTTTTCCAGCACCGTCATCTTTTTTGCGGTATTGTTGATGACAGAGATCCCCAGATTGGTGAATACAGAGGCCGGTACATACAGATAGCCGTTGGCCCAGAAGGGCATGGTGGCATCTGTCACCGGCAGAACACTTTCCTCTGCCGCCACGAAATACACACTGCCCGCCGCTTTGGCCGGAAAAGCCAATTGAAACAGCAGCAAGCAGCACAGCAGACCCATGGCCCATCGCTTTTTCATCAGCAGTTCCCCCTTTGCGGCAGTTTTTTAATAAAATATTTTACCACATTTGCTTCTGTCTTGTAAAGTCCGTGACTCAGCCGTTGAAGACCTCCACCGTCACACCGGTATAGTAGTGGGTCAGGATGGTCTGATAGTCCGCGCCGCTCTCCGCCATGGCGTCCGCGCCGTATTGACTGAGGCCCACGCCGTGGCCGTAGCCGGTGACGTAAAACGCAAAATTGCCGTCCTGCAATTCCCATTCAAAGCAGGCGGAACGCAGCCCCAGCGCGGCGCGCACCGTACCGCCCCGGACCGTCACGCCCCCCACCTCCACTGTCTCCACGCTGCCGGCGCTATCCCGGATAGGATCTTTCAGCCAGCTTTTCTTGTCCCCGGAGAGATCGGCAGAGGGGATCTTCGCCAGCAGCTTTTCCTTCAGCGCCGCCGGGGTAAAGTCTACGCGGCTGTAATAATTGGGGATGGTCTCCTTGGCTTCGGGGGAATCCACTGGCTTCAGGTAGGGCAGATCGTTCTGCCACACCTGTCCCGCAGCTCGGGTCAGCCCTGCGGAGCTGGAATGGAACACCGCCAGAATCGGAATGCCGCCATAGAGGATAGCCTCCCCATCGGTAGACGTCACCGCATCACGGACCTTTTTCTCATAAGCGTCCGCCTGTGCCCCCCAGTTGGCCCGGGCCTGCTCCATGGCGATATACGCCTGACAACAGGTAGAGTCTGTGCAGATGTCCGCCGTGTCCCCGTGGCTGCTGCCGGCTGTCAGCTTGTAAAGGGTATAGGTCCGGGCTGCCACCGCCTGAGCCTTCAGCGCCTCCTCTGCAAAGGACGCCGGCATCTCCGCCGCCGTGACGCCCACCAGATACTCCGCCAGCGTCATTTCCCGCACAGTCTCTCCGTCCAGCACCCGCAGGGTCCGGTCCGCGTCATAAACAGCCTTTACCGCAGGCTGGACCGGAGCCGTCTGCTCCGTCCGGGGTAATTCCGTATACTCCGGCACCTCCGCCGGTTCCCGGGCTACGGCCAAGGGCAGCAGAAACAGCCCCAGCAGCGCCGCCACCGAGGTCAAAGCCGTATTTTTCCAAAGCTGCATAGCGATTCCTCCTTTGCTTGTCCAATCTATGCAGTCAACTGCGGAAACATACCCCCAGATACGGTTTTCTGCACACAAAGACCGGCAGACGCTCCGCACGTCTGCCGGTTTTTCAAGGAAACCAATTATTTTTACTGTATGATTGCTGATACGGTATCCGCAGTCCCGTGCCGCCGCTCACTCCGCCATCAGGTTGTCATTTTCCATGATGAAGGGCCGGGTGGTATCCTGTCCCCAGGAGGTATCGTACTTTGCCATCAGATAATCGCGCAGTTCCGCCCGATTTTGTAACTTTACCAGCCGGTACGGTTCCTGGAAGGCAACCTTCTCGATCAGACAGAAGCTCCCGTCCTCCACAGGCAGCAGCACCCCAACATGCCCCACAAACAGCGTATTCTCCGTGTCCGAGAACCTGTCATGCAGGACAACGGAGATTAGCCGGGCGGGGCTGTCCGAGAATGCGACGTCCCGGGCGGCCCAGCCCGCCTGAAGCGTCTGGGCCTGCTCGTCCACATCCGTACTGTCTGCGGCGGGCACCGGCGCGAACAGCGCGCAGAACTTAGCGGTACTGTCTCCGCAGAGGACGGCGGGATCTTCGGTCAGCGTTTCCAAATCCAGGAAAAGTGTATCCTCTCCCTGAGTCTTCGGCTGATCCGCTCCGACGGTGACGAACTCACCGAACAGGCTGAATGCCGTAATGCGGCAGTTATAGCCGGGGAAGTCACCGTTTTTCTCCGCCCACAGATCCTGCATCTCATAGGGATCGTACTTGGTGTCGGTGGGGACAGCGCGCTCAAAGCCGTTCGTCAGCCATTCACTCTTAACACTGGCGTTGAACTGGTCCACCCGGTCAAAAAGGCCGCGGATCCGGGTCTCGTCTATGCCCGCGTTCTCAAGCAGCCGGGAGAGCAGAGCACGGGAATCCTCGTCCGTCAGATTGGCGTATTCGACAGGTTTCTGCGTCGGCTGCGGGACGTCCGGCTCTGTTTTTCCGCCGCAGCCGGCAAGGGAGGCAAGGATGAGGCTGACAGCCGCAAGGATCGCCAGCAGATGGTTTTTCCGATTCATAAATTACGTTACCTTTCCTGTGTTCGTCCATTCTGCGATGCAGAACAGAGTGCATCATACGTCTTTATACTATACACATATTGGCGAAAAATATCTATGCAGAATTCCGGGGGCCACCTTGACCGCTGCGGTTTCCTCCTGTTTTCCCATAAGATCTGCCGCATATGGACAGCGCATACCGCAAGCAGAATGTGCATAAAACTTCATGCACCATTTCCGGTTGCCCCGCAGGGGCGAGGAAGTGGCACATTTCTTATTTTGCTACACTTTTGCATAGCAAAAAAGGAACACCACCCTGACGGATGGTGTTCCTATTTGGTGCCGGTGGTGGGACTCGAACCCACACGGTATCGCTACCAACGGATTTTGAGTCCGTCACGTCTACCAATTCCATCACACCGGCATTAACGTTGTTCATTATATCGGATGAATGGCCAAAATTCAAGAGGAATTTATGTTTTCGCCGTAAAATCCCTGATTCTGCTGGAAGAATGGCGGTTCCCTCTTGTAAAGAACGAAAAATAGGAGTATTATGCTTATAATTGTACCAACAACACAAAGGACGGATCAAACTATGAGTTACACAAAAATCGCGAAAATTTTTGCAGACAGCGAAGCGCTCTCCGGCCAGACCGTTTCCGTGGGCGGCTGGGTCCGCACCATCCGGGATCTGAAGGGCTTCGGCTTCATCGAGCTGAATGACGGCTCCTGCTTCCGCAATCTTCAGGTGGTGATGGAGGCAGAGGCCCTCTCTAACTATAAGGACATCGCCGCCCAGAACGTAGGCGCGGCTCTGATCGTCACCGGCGTTGTGACCCTGACACCGGATGCCAAGCAGCCTCTGGAGTTGAAGGCCACCGAGATCGCCGTGGAGGGCATCTCCACTCCGGACTATCCCCTGCAGAAAAAGCGCCACAGCGTAGAGTTCCTGCGGACTATCCAGCACCTGCGTCCCCGGACGAACCTGTTCTCCGCCACCTTCCGGGTGCGGAGCGCGGCGGCCTACGCCATCCACAAGTTCTTCCAGGATCGCGGCTTTGTCTACGCCCAGACCCCCATCATCACCGCCAGCGACTGCGAGGGCGCCGGCGAGATGTTCCAGGTGACCACGCTGGACCTGAACAACGTCCCCAAGACGGAGGACGGTCAGGTGGATTACAGCCAGGACTTCTTCGGCAAGAAGACCAGCCTGACGGTGTCCGGCCAGCTGAACGCCGAGAACTTCGCCATGGCCTTCGGCAATGTCTATACCTTTGGTCCTACCTTCCGTGCGGAGAATTCCAACACCCAGCGTCACGCCGCTGAGTTCTGGATGGTGGAGCCTGAGATGGCCTTCACCGATTTGAACGGCTATATGGATACCGCCGAGGACATGATCAAGTATATCATCCGCTATGTGATGGAGCAGTGCCCTCAGGAGATGGACTTCTTCAACCAGTTCGTGGATAAGGGCCTGCGGGAGCGGCTGGAGCACGTGGCTTCCTCCGACTTCGGCCGGGTGAGCTACACGGAAGCGGTGGATCTGCTGAAAAAGAGCGGCGAGAAGTTCGACTATCCCGTGGAGTGGGGCATCGACCTGCAGACCGAGCATGAGCGCTATCTGACGGAGCACATCTTCAAGCGTCCTGTATTCGTCACCGACTATCCCAAGGACATCAAGGCTTTCTATATGCGCCTGAACGATGACGGCAAAACCGTGGCCGCGGCGGACTGCCTGGTGCCTGGCATTGGCGAGATCATCGGCGGTAGCCAGCGCGAGGAGCGTCTGGATGTGCTGGAAGCCCGCATCAAGGAGCTGGGCATGAATCCGGAGGATTACAAGTATTACTGCGACCTGCGGCGCTACGGCTCCTGCCGTCACGCAGGCTATGGCCTGGGCTTCGAGCGGATGGTGATGTATCTCACCGGCGTGAACAACATCCGCGACGTGGAACTGCATCCCCGCACTGTGGGCAACGCAGATTTCTGATCAACCGCATACCGAAAAGCGGTCTTTCCGAAAAGAGGGACCGCTTTTTTCTCCCGTATGCACAAATTTCTCTGGAAAACCTCAAATATTTCAGGCATTCCGCCATGCGTGGACAGTTGACATTCCGCGGCGCATATGATAGGATACGGCTATCTTCAACAACGGAATACCGGCAATGGAAGCCCATAGGAAAACGACGTAAGTCTACCGAAGGAGTAAAACTCTCAGGTGTCCGCCGTGCGGACAGGACTATGGGTGGATGCGGCTCTGGAGAATCCCGGCTCACCGGGTACCGAAGGTGAAAGGCGGCATGACCGCTGAATCTCTCAGGTAAAAGGACAGAGTGATCTGACGCAGCGGCAGGCAGGGCGGAGAGATCCGTCAGGCAGGCCGCAGGCTTCACCGTTTGCGGCGGGGCTGCGTCAATCTCCTGTACTGCGTTCTTCGGAGCGGCTGCATTGCCAGCCGCTCCGTTTTTTATCACCGCGGCAAAGATCCCGCCGTCGGTGAAACCGTGTGCAGGAGGAAAAAACTATGGAATCGATCGTCGCAAAACTGGACGCTGCGCTTTATCCCGCTGTATGCAGCGTCAACACGTACCTGTCCAACTACATTCTGGTCTTTCTGCTGGTGGCTGTCGGCCTGTGGTACAGCATCAAGACCCGCTTTGTTCAGGTCCGCTGCTTCGGTGAGGGTATGCGCAGAGTGTTCGGCAATCTGACCCTCAACGGCAAAAAGCATGACAGCGGCATGAGCTCCTTTCAGGCATTGGCCACCGCCATTGCCGCTCAGGTAGGCACCGGCAACATCGTAGGCGCCTCCGGCGCTATTCTGACCGGCGGCCCCGGCGCCATCTTCTGGATGTGGGTCATCGCCTTCTTCGGCATGGCCACCATCTATGCTGAAGCCACGCTGGCCATCAAGACCCGGATCAAGGCAGCAGACGGCACCATCCACGGCGGCCCTGTCTATTACATCACCACCGCGTTCAAAGGCGGCTTCGGCAAATTCCTGGCGACCCTTTTTGCAGTCGCCATCATTCTGGCTCTGGGCTTCATGGGCTGCATGGTGCAGTCCAACTCCATCGGCGAGTGCTTCCAGACCGCCTTTGGCATCCCTTCCTGGATCGTGGGTGTGGCGCTGGTCATCATCTGCGGCATCATTTTCCTGGGCGGCGTTCAGCGGCTGGCCGCCGTTACGGAAAAAATCGTCCCCATTATGGCGGCAATCTTCCTGCTGGGCGGTCTGGTCATCCTGATCTTCCGCATCCGGTACGTCCCCGCCACCTTCGGCATGATCTTCAAGTACGCCTTTGAGCCTCAGGCCATCGTGGGCGGTTCTTTCGGCTACGCCATCAAGCAGGCCATCTCTCAGGGCGCCAAGCGTGGTCTGTTCTCCAACGAGGCCGGTATGGGCTCTACCCCCCATGCCCACGCTCAGGCCAACGTGAAGGATCCTCACGAGCAGGGCGTTGTGGCGATGATCGGTGTGTTCATCGACACCTTCGTGGTGCTGACCCTCAATGCGCTGGTCATCATCTGCACCCTCTACACTGCTGACGGCCCTCTGGCGGGCGGCTATGTGGGCGATGTGACCTCCACCCTCAGCAAGACCAACCTGGCCCAGACCGCCTTCGGCTCCGTGATGGGTGCCGGCCTGGGCGCCAAGTTCGTGGCCATCTGCCTGTTCTTCTTCGCTTTCTCCACGGTTCTGAGCTGGAACCTGTTCGGCAAGATCAACGCCATCTGGCTTTTCGGCAAGAAGAACCCCAAGGCCTGCACCGTGATCTACACCCTCATCGCCCTGGTGTTCATCCTGATGGGCACCATGATGAGCAACGATCTGGTGTGGGAGCTGACGGATATGTTCAACAACCTCATGGTCATTCCCAACGTCATCGCCCTGTTCGCCCTGACCAAAATGGTAGTCGGCAGCGCGGAAAGCAAGCTCGCACAGTAAATGAGAGCGATCTGTATTGTGCTTATTTACTTTCAAAAAACGTTATAAAAAAAGAACCAGGACATTCATAAGAATGTCCTGGTTCTTTTGGCGGAGATGGAGGGATTTGAACCCCCGCACGCCTTGCGGCGCCTACCGGATTTCGAATCCGGACCCTTCAGCCACTTGGGTACATCTCCAAGCAACCCCATTTACCCCCGCACACAGGCGGTCAAATCCAAACTCTGTGGGGACTGCGTTAGCTATTATGACATATTTTCACGGCTATTGCAAGAGAAATACTTGCGCAGCGAAGGAACACAGCATAGAATGGGCATATCTTACCTGTGCGGATGGCGAAGGAGGAAGTGCTATGGCCATGCGGGTCTATATTCTTGGTGATGCCGCAGCTTACCAAAACTATGCACTGGCGGTGGAACGTGCCGGAGGGATTCCCTGCTTCGGGAGCCGGCCGGCGGACTGCGACTGCTTGCTGCTGCCCGGCGGCGGGGACATGGAATCCTGGCGTTACGGCCAGAAAAACACAGCCTGCCGGGATCTGGAGCCGGAACGGGACGCGCTGGAACTGGATCTGCTGGCGGATTTTACGGCCCTTGGCAAGCCGGTCCTGGGTATATGCCGGGGAATGCAGACCATCAATGTGTTTTTCGGCGGCGATCTGGTGCAGGACTGGCCAGGACACAGCGCCATAGAAGGCGTTGACCGGCTCCACAGCGTTCAAAATGCACCGTCCTTTCTGCGGGAGCTATACGGAGAGCGCTGTGTGGTCAACAGCTGCCACCACCAGATCATTGGCCGCCTGGGAACCGGTTTGGAGGTTTTGCAACGGGCGGAGGACGGCGTAGTAGAGGCCTTCCGACACAAAACCTTGCCGGTTTGGGGGATCCAATGGCACCCGGAACGGCTGACAGCGGACTGCCAAACGGGCACGGTGGACGGACTGGCGGTATACCGGGCGTTTCTATCTCAGGCAGCCTTGTAAGAGCTCTGCCTGTTAACCGCAGGCCGTATCCGGATCGGACAGGAACTGTGCACCACGATCCACCAATACGCGGAAAATCCGGTCGCAAAGATTTTCTGTAAAGGGTAAGATGAAGGGTAAACACCATTTCAGCGCAGCAAAAAATCCCTCAAAGCCTTGCGGCTCTAAGGGATTTGTTTGGTGGACGATACAGGACTCGAACCTGTGACCCCCTGCACGTCAACCGACATTTGAAACTTTTTATAATATTTTTCGTTCGTTTATGGTCATTTCCATTCCGTTTCATTTGCTTTCCAGCACCTTTTAAGGCTACCGTTTCCACGTATTCCACGCAGATCTGTGGCTGTTTGTGTGGTCAAAGCCCTTGCAGCAGGGTGGATTCAGCGTTCACCATCTTCTGAGCAGGGTTCAAAATGTGGGCAAAATCGAAATTGCGATAGGAAACTTAGTCAGATTTTGCGATGCTGTTATCAAAGAATACCACAAGTGAAATAGTCACCTATGGTGAAGGAGCAAATAACGTCCGAAACGCTATTCCATGGAGTGGCATTTCCGATAAAGAAATCGGCAGATATACCGTGACAGCTGAATACTGCCCGGTTCAAATCAATGTTGGAATGCCTAAAACCCCTATCCACTCTCGTTGGCGGATTCCGGCGTAAGAATTATTCGAATCAGGAGCAACCAGGAAGTCCCAGACTATTTCACGGATCCGAGCGAGAAATCTACGGATGAACATTTGCGGCTTTCTTCCGTTTCCGGCATCTTCAAGTATGATGATGTGTATTGGGGCATTCATACAAGGCCGAATGATTCTCAATATAAAAGCAGCTTTGAATCGTCCAGAATCGATCAGCCTCAACAGCGATTTGCAGAAAAGGATATGATTGAACTGTATCCTTTACAGCTTCAGCCCGGTGATAATGCTGCTAATTGGATTTTCTATACCAATGCATTACGCCATATTCCAATTCAATATAGTCAATCGACCATTCTTCCCTTGCCCTTGCATTTGGCAAAGGCTCTTGAAGAATATCTTTTCGAAGCGTAAGTGATTTAGAAAAGGGCATCATCTCCATGTTCATTTCACTGGAGATGGTGCTCTTTTTTACCCTTAATATCCGGTTGTTACTTGTGCAATTTGCTAAAATGCGATATAATAAAATTAGTTATTAAACTTACCGGCAGACATCGGCATGGTTTCGAATTAATAGAACTATTTTAAAAAAGGGAGGAATCTGATAATGGAGATCGTAAATCAGCCGTTTAAGCAATCTCTGGGTTTTCGACTAATCGAAAAGATTCAGTCGGGCCATTTTTCTGTGTTTCATTTTATGGTTGCATACGCTAAAACAAGTGGCGTAAATAGATTGCTTCCGTATATGAGACAGTTCAAAGAAAATGGAGGAACAATTAAGGCTGTTGTAGGTATCGACCAAGGTAACACCTCTTATGAGGCATTGATATCGCTTCTGTCCGTTTGTAATGAATTGTATATTTATCATTCGGAAGATTTCATGCGGACATTCCATGTGAAAGCATACCATTTAGGGAAATCTGATGAAAATTGGATTGCGATAGGATCAAATAATTTCACGGCAGGCGGTTTGTTTAGTAATTATGAAGCCAGCATGGCGAGCGCAGTGGATGAAGAACAAACAAACGATTTTATGGATATGTTTCGTAGATACTCTGACATAGAATCTCCGTGCTGCAAATTGGGTGCACAGGAGTTCGTTGATGAGCTCCTTACTAACGGCTATATCCAACATGAAAAATCCTTAGCAAAACATAGCATAGATGCAGTCAAAAGAAGTCGCGCTCGTCAAAAAGAAACTATTCTTTTTGGTAAAGATAATTTTCTTGGACTTCCCTCAGTGCCGGATGGTGCCCCGACACCTTCGTCAACACTCCGCGCTACACCACCCCCAGCTACAACGGCACCAGCCTCTCCGACTCCTATCCCAGCAGTTGAAGGAGTTGAAGATACTGATATGGATTATCTGGTACGGCATGTGCCTAAAGCAGGAGATCGCAGCCAGCAAGTACATTTTACAATGGATATTCTGAAGAACTATTTCAAATTATCACCCGGAAATGAGTTACAGCTTCAGCAAATCCATGACATTTACACGCCGCATGGAATTGAAAATCGACGTGTCGTTTACAGTGCTCGAAACAAAAATGTAAAAATCGAGGTAAGTGCAGCTGAGATTCTCAACACCGCTTATCCGATAGACAAAGGAAAACGCCCAATATTGATTTTTAAACGTGTTAACCCAACATTATTTGAATATATGTTGTTAATGGAGGGGAACCCTGGATACGAGGAGCTAAATAAAAGATTATTGGGACTGGATTGGCACCATAAATCTCTGAGGTATGAAGTTATTGATGCAGACACTATGCTCACACTATGGGAAGATTGTCCTTTGATTTGATGGCAGAAACTCAAAAAAAGTAGGTAGCTCGTGTGAACGGGCCACCTACTTTTTTATCTTGGGGTATTGCGGAATAACTCTCTGTACGACGGTGCAGAGTTGTTTTTCTTTTTGGGGTCAGGCTTTTGCACAATGATTATGTACTCATTTACATTTTTAAAGAGAAGGTTTGGAGGATAGGGATAGCTCCCGAATATAGGACGCTGGGAAGTTGAAGATCCCCATCTGCCGCCAGTACCATTCTTATTCCAAATAATTTGATTAATTAGTGAGAAACCAACAGACTGCGCAATTTTGGTTAAATCTGATGCAATAGGGATTGTCACTAACCCATATTCTTTAGTATTTTGATTGACATTTGCAGTAACAATACAAAGCTTTCTACCAGGCATAAGAACACGATAGCATTCTCTGACAACACTTTCCATGCTGTCAATGAAATCATCATAATATTCAAATCCACCAATATTTCCAATGTACTCGCCATAGTCTGCTTTGTTCCAGTAAGGAGGGGATGTAATTACGGCGCCGATACTGTTGTCCGGAATGGAGGCCATATCCAGGCAACTGTGATTGTGAATTACAAAAGCCTCATTTGCATTTTCGATGTTCTTATTTTGAATGACTTCGAGTAACCGCTGGGTTGAACGCTCATAGTACGTGGAGTTTGTTTCAAAACCTACATACTTTCTGCCGTTACTTAACGCCGCTTCGCCAGTTGTGCCGGTCCCCGAAAAGGGGTCAAGAATAGTTTCTCCCCAAAAAGAAAACATTCGTAGGAGCCTATAGGGAATTTCGACAGGAAAGACCGCAGGATGAACGCTATCGCTAATATTTGCGATATTCCATACCGTCATTGTCCATTCTTTCCATTCTTCGCTTGTTATTTTAGATAGCTCTTTAATTTCTTTAGTAATAGTGGCCATCCTTTTTACCTCCAATTATTCTTGAAACTCATCAACCGATTGGCGTCCGCAGTCAACAAAATCAAAATACCATTGATTTAAATATGTTAGAAAGGACTTGTCAATGTTGAGAGCTTCTATCAAAAGAGTATCAATCTGTTCAATGATGCCCATAAGTTGTTTATGATCGTAACTTATGATGGTCTTTCCGCTATTGATTGATATGATGGGATATTTCTTTATTTTTTCGGAAAAGTCTTGCCCAAGCGTAACGAGGGTATCATATGCTACTGAATCATTTCCTGGACTGAATACGGACAGCAGACGGTTTGTTACATGAAAGCCATCGCCAACAACTGTCCATAACCAGAATGCAAGTTTAGAATTTAAACACGCAAGAGAAAAGTACTTATCTGCAGTGCTTTTGCAAGAGAAAATTTTTAAATCCTTTGATACATATGTGTTTCCATCTGAATTAAACGCTGGTGGCAAGTGGTCATATGCACAAATCCAGTTATAAGCGGTTCCTTTGATTGCAATACAATTTTGATCAAAAGAAGTCTGTGGTTTTACCAGGTCTAACAGTGGCACTCGTTGATCCAAGATCTTGTTATATGCAGTTGATTCGCATTTGCACGATAACTTCGGAATGTACTCTTCGATAGAGAAATTTGTAATCTCTCCATACAATTTCGATGCAGTTAAAAGCATCTCTCTTGAATGCGAAGTCCAACGCATTAAACCTGTTGTATGGATTATGTGACGATTGTTGTCGATTCTAAAAACAATGCAAGCGCGAGCTTTAACGTCATCACCAAATAATGAATCTGGACTTCGATCATAATGCTCAATAAACCATTCGGCATTATCGTTTTCTATACTTCGACGCATTTCGCGAAATCCCGGGTGATTATTATATGAAAAAGAGAGCGGAAGGACAAGTGAACACACAGATTTTTCGCATGAATACTTTTGCAGATTATAAACAAACGGAATAAACAAGTTACTTTTTGCTCTATGCTGCGTTCCCGTCGAAATGCCTACATAAGGCGGATTTCCGATAATACACTCAAAACTGCGCGGGAAATCAGAATGTATCGCATGATAGGTATCCATATCGGTCGCATCTGCAACAATAATATTCTTTCTAAGGTTGCTAAGTAATGCGAGGAAATCTGTTTTGAATTTGTTGCAATAGTCAACAACACGCTGTATAAGCATGTACTGGCAACATTCTACTGCATATGGACTGACATCAACACCATATATGCTTTGCTCAACGAATGAGCAAAAATCATCGTAATTCATGGTTGGATTGCGCTCAATCACGCATTCGAGAAGCTTTAATAAAAAAACGCCACTTCCACAGCTGTAGTCGATATAGCGGCAATTTAGGAGTGCCATTTTCTGATCACTCAGTCTATCTAAGCACCCATTAACCATATATCTGACAACATCATATGGGGTGTAATAGACTCCGTGCTGCTTCTTTTTTTCCGTAATTACGCCATCACGTCGGTCATAAGCTGCATTTTCTAATTCCTGTTCTGAATATTCAAGAATTTCAAGTGCATATGGAAGCAAGTCTTTCCACAAGGGTATATCTGTCATGATGTTGAGATGCTTTATTACTGAGGAACATCTAATATTTAATAAGTCATTGCGTGCAATGCCTGTATATGTCTCAGAAAACCTATCGCCCAACAAAGAGTCAGTATCATCAGAGAGGCTATTAAAATCTGTACACTCTCGCGAACTCTTGGCGCCCGAAAGGCTTGAATACAAACACCCCAACAGAACTAATCTCAGCAGTTGAATATCATTTAACTCTAAAGCATGATTTTCCACTTTTAAGGCTTGTCGTGCAGAAATCAACTCTTTGCACATTTTGTTTATATCCTGCTTGCGGGTAATGCTTAAAGGTTTACAAGTTCCCATCTTCATCACCCTTGCCTTGTATATTTTTAACTGTTAAAACGATTTCCTGTTTATCTGGCTCAAAATAAACTTCAAAATATGATTCGCCAGGTTTAACGTTCATATTCTTTATGATTTCTTTGGGCATACGCACACGCATATCTTTTTGCAGAATGTAGTCATCCAAATATATTCTTTTTGCTGGCTCTTTTTTTCTTTTCATCACAAATCGCCTCAAACAGAAAATATATTAGGTCAATTTTAATCTAATATTAGGCTAAAATTAGTCTAACATATTTCACCCCAAAAAGCAAGTACGTAAACTTCTGCTACCGCAATTAATGTCGATTTTGTGTAATGTATTAATGGTATCTGCTATAGTGGATACAAGCGTGTTGAACTGTAGCACCCTACTGGAAAGTAACAAAGAAACGTCTAAAGGCCGAGGGCAATGAAACCGTGACAAATTGTCACGGTTTGAAAATGACTGCTCCAGACGGAAAAAAACGCCTGACCGATGTGGCCGATACCGAACAGCTCCTCCGCGTCATCCAGTCCATCCCGTCACCCAAGGCGGAGCCGTTCAAACTCTGGCTGGCACAGGTCGGCCGGGAGCGTATCGAAGAAACCATCGACCCTGAGTTGACCATTGACCGTGCTCTGGAAACCTACCTCAAAAAGGGCTATACTCGCGAGTGGATCAACCAGCGGCTGCAAGCCATCCAAGTTCGCAAAGAATTGACCGATGAATGGGATGCCCGCGGCGTGCAGAAGGGCGTGGAATACGCCATCCTCACCGATGAGATCTCCCGTGCATGGTCGGGGATGTCCACCCGGCAGTACAAAAACCTAAAAGGCTTGAAAAAGGAAAACCTCCGCGACAACATGACCATGCTGGAGTTGGTGCTGAATATGCTGGCGGAGGCCACCACCACGGAAATTTCCAAG
>ENA-ORTY01000915-ORTY01000915.1-human-gut-metagenome-genome-assembly--contig:-NODE-915-length-35967-cov-11.560732_pt1 | contig 35967 bp, 31 predicted proteins | sample MGYA00241917_ERZ509198 | MGnify/ENA primary metagenome ERZ509198 (study PRJEB26280, sample SAMEA2338857) | human gut metagenome | biome: human gut; feature: human-associated habitat; material: faeces...
AGCGCGCTCTCCGAGCACCTGGCCGCGTTTCTGGGCGAGCACGGCGAGCGGATCGAAGTCGCCGACGACGGCGATGTAGCCGCGACCCGTGCCGAAGACGTTGCGCCAGTAGTTGCGCACGTCGTCAAGCGTGAGGGCCTCGACCTCGGCGATGAGCTCGGCGCTCGTCTCCGTGCGGCGGGCGTCGCCCTTCGGATAGGTGTTGAAGTGCTCCGTGAGGGCGTCGCGAGCCTTAGTGCCAGGATCGTCCGACTTGGCGCGCAGGCCGACGAGGGTCTGGCGCTTCAGGGTCTCGAATTCCTTTTCAGGGAAGGCGGCGTCCGTGAGGATGCTGCCCGCAAGGCCCACGGCGGCCGAGAGATGCTCGCGGTCGGTCGTGAACGCAAAGGGCGAACCCTCCATGCGCAGCTGCGTGAAGGCGTCGTCGATCTCGTCGCGCGTCATCGTGGACGTGCCGCGCGAGAGCATGGCGGTCGAGAGCATCGAGACGGCGGCGTTGGCGCCCGTCTTCAAGTTGCCGTTGAGGAACCTCATCTGCACGACGACGGTCTCGCCGAGCGTCTTCTTCGGCAGCAGCGCCATCTTCACGCCGCCCGCCTCGACGAACTGCGTGCGGGCGTTGATGTTGTCCTGATCGACGTCGAAGGCTTCGGCCGTGCGGCCTTCCTGACGGAACTTGAAGCCCTTGAGGTACTCGTCGACGGAGGGCGCGGCCGTGATGTCGGCGCGCTTGAGCTCGTCCGTCGGGATGTAGCTGCCGACGACGCGGTTGTCGCGCACGAAGTAGCGGGCGGCGGCCTTGTCGACCTCGGCGGTCTTCACCTGCGCGATCGCATCGCGGTCGGCGAAAAACACGCGCCAGTCGCCGAGCGCGATGTAGTCGGAAAGGCCCACGGCGAATGCTTCGGGATCGCTGATCTGGCGCTCGAACATCGTGGCCTGCTCGGCCTTCTGGCGTTCAAGCTCCTGATCGGTCACGGGCGTCCTGGCAAAGGAGTTTTCGATCACGTCGACCATCTTCGCGCGGACCGGACCGAGGTCCTCGCCCTTCTTGACCTGGGCGCCGAAGACCACGAAGCCGGGCTGGGCGCCCGGAATCGTCCAGCCGAAGACCTGCGTGGCAAGGCCCGTCTCGACGAGCTCCTTGTAGAGGCGCCCCGTCGGGGCGTCGGAAAGGATCGACGTGGCCATGGCCGCGGGCTCCCAGTCGGGATGCAGGGCGGCGGGCAGGCGGTAGCCGATCATGAGCATCTGCGTCTCGCCGGGACGGCGGACCGTGAACTCGCGCTCGCCGTCGGCGGCGGGCTCAACCGTCCACTCCTTAGGAAGCACGCGCTCGGGCTTGGCGATCGGGCCGAAGAGCTCGGCGATCCAGCCAAGCACCTCGTCCGTGTCGAACCTGCCCGAAACCGTCAGCACGGCGTTGTCGGGCTGGTAGTAGCGGCGGTAGAAGGCCTGGAGGTTCTCGATCTCGACGTTCTCGATGTCGCTTCGGGCGCCGATCGTGCTGCGGCCGTAGCTGTGCCAGTCGAAGAGCACGGACTGCATGCGCTTGAGGAGCACGCTCGTCGGACGGTTCTCGCCCATTTCATACTCGTTGCGCACGACGGTCATCTCGGTGTCGAGGTCCTTGCGGGCGATGAACGAGTTGATCATGGCGTCGGCCTGCCAGCCGAGCGCCCACTTCATGTTGTCGTCCGAGGCCGTGAAGGAGACGTGGTAGTTCGTGCGGTCGAGCCACGTCGAGCCGTTCATGCGGAAGCCGCGCTTCGTGAACTCGGCGGTCGGATTTGGATAGTTTTTCGACCCCTTGAACATCAGGTGTTCGAGAAGGTGGGCCATGCCGGTCTCGCCGTAGTTCTCGTGACGCGAGCCCACGAGATAGGTCATGTTGACCGTGGCGGTCGGCTTGCTCATGTCGGGATAGAGCACGACGCGCAGGCCGTTCGGGAGCCTGTACTCGGTCATGCCCTCGACGGTCACGACGGAAACGGGTTTGGTTACGTTCGTCAAATCATTCTCCTTGGCTGCCGCGCCTCCTGCGGCGCCCATCATCACGACGGCGGAAAGCAGCACTATTTTTCTTGCAAATTGCATAACGAAAGTCCGTTGTTCATATCGTGTTGCGGGAGCGCGTCACAAACCGTCCCCTGACGGCCGGGAGCCCCCGACTGCACAACGATACCTGTCCCAGGTGACGAAAACGTTTCGAAGCACCTGAACAATGTTCGAAATGTTACCAAGCCTTCGGCCCCAGGGCCTCCCCCTGAAACATCAACTGCCAATTTCGCTAAAATTTCAGGATCCCGCTCCACATGAACCTCCTTACGATGAAACTTCTCTTCGACCTCTTCCCCGTCATCCTCTTCTTCGCGGCCTTCAAGATCGCCGAGGGCCAGCCCGACGCCGCCATCGCGCTTGCCGAGCGCTTCATGGGCGAGGGCCTCACCGCCATGACCGCTCCGGTCTTCATCGCCACCGTCGTCGCCATCGCCGCCACCTTCCTGCAGGTGGGCTGGCTCATGCTGCGCGGCCGCAAGGTCGAGCCGATGCTCTGGATCAGCCTCGCCGTCATCGTCGTCTTCGGCAGCCTCACGCTCTATCTTCGCAACGAGATGTTCATCAAGTGGAAGCCCACGATCCTCTACTGGATCTTCGGCGGCATCCTCGTCTACGGCAACATCGCGGGCCGAAACTTCATCCGCATGCTTCTCTCCAAGGCCGAGATCGAAATGCCCGGCCACGCCTGGGGGACGCTCCAGAACATGTGGATCGGCTTCTTCGCGGCCATGGGCGTCGTCAACCTCCTCGTCGCCTACCTCTGTTCGACCGACACCTGGGTCAACTTCAAGCTCTTCGGCCTGATGGGCCTGACACTAGTCTTTACAATTGGCATCGGCGTGTTCATGACCAAACACGCCGTCACTAGGCAGAATTGACCTGCATGACGCCCGAACCCCTTATAATTTCGGGTGCAATGACTAACAACCTGATAGCGGCGTACGGTGCCGGGAAGCGCCGAACACCTGCGGCAGTAAAGGAAGAAAGAAATGGAAAAGAAACTTTTGGTTCTCGGCATGGCTGCCATGATGGCCGCCGGCGCGGCCAACGCTGAACTTCAGGCCTTCAAGGTCAACGGTGAAACCGTCAGCGTTGCCCAGCAGAAGGCACTCTACGACAGCGCCGTCGCTCAGGGCCAGCCCGCAGGCGCCGAACTTGAGCGTCAGGTGAAGAACGTCCTCACGCAGCAGACCGTCCTGCTTCAGGAAGCCAAGAAGGCCAAGCTTGACCGCAACTCCGACGTCAAGCAGGCCATCGAAGCCGCCCGCAACCAGGTCCTCATCAACGCCGTCCTGCGCGACTGGGCCAAGAAAAACCCGGTCAAGGACGAAGACGTCCGCAAGGCCTACGAGGCTGAAAAGGCCGCCTACGGCCCGACCGAATACCAGGTCCGCCACATCCTCGTCAAGACCGAAGACCAGGCCAAGAACATCATCAGCCGCCTCAACAAGGGCGCCGACTTCGACAAGCTCGCCAAGGAATTCTCCGAAGACCGCGGCAACAAGGATCGCGGCGGCCAGCTCGGCTGGGTCGTTCCCCGCTCCTTCGTTCCGACCTTCGGCAACGCCTTCGCCGGCATGAAGGAAGGCACGGTCAGCAAGGAACCCGTGCGCACGCAGTTCGGCTTCCACGTCGTGAAGCTTGACGCCAAGCGTCCGGCCCAGCTCTTCCCGACCTTCGAGGCTCAGAAGCCCGCGCTCGTCAACGCGCTCACGAACCAGCGCGTCAACCAGCACTTCGGCGAACTCGTCAAGAACGCCAAGGTCCAGTAACGGATCCTTCGTCCCCGACGAATCGACACGAACCCAAGGGGGAGGCCCGCATCGCGGACCTCCCCCTTCTGCATTGAGCGAAAACGCGCCTTTCCACCCGCGGCCCGGCTCCGTATACTGTCAGCAAAACCACTTTTTTCAAGGCTCCCTCAAGGAGAAGAAGGAAGTCGGCGACAAGGTCCTGTTCTTCGGCGGCGGCCAGTCCTCCTGCGAGGCGGCTTACGACCTGATCCTCCAGGGCAAGCACCCGATCATTGTCGAGTACGCCGGCGACCTGGTTGCTGCTCAGGCTACCTGCCTTGCCAATACCTCCTTCCTGCGTGACGCGATGGAGTACCACAAGGTTCCGACCTACCTGCACTCCACCATCACCGAGATCCACGACGGTGGCGTCACCGTCAAGGGTCAGGACGGCAAGACCTTCGAGGTCGCTTGCGACAACGTCATCAACGGCATCGGCTTCGTGCCGGCTCCGGTTGGCGACAAGGGCCGTCACGTGCACCGCGTCGGTGACTGCGTTGCCATTGGCAACCTGCGCACCGTCATCTGGCGTGCATGGGATGTCTGCATGAAGATCTGATCTTCGGCTGACACCGAAATACATAAGACCCGCGCGGGTGCAGAGCAATCTGCGCCCGCGTTTTGCGTCTATATACATATGCAAAAGGAGCGCCCGCACATATCCGCGAGCGCTCCTTTTCATCTTTATAGAATGGCCAGCAATTCTTCCAATCGCGTGATGCGCCAGTCCGCCTGCGGCGGCAAAGCCGCACCGCGGTCGGCGGGGTCGAACCAGCAGGTGTGCATCCCCGCTGCCCTGCCGCCCGCAATGTCCGCCGTGAGCGAATCACCGATCATCAGGCACTGCTCCGGCCGAACACCCGGCAGCTGCGCCAGACACCGGTCGAAAAACACCCGGCTCGGCTTCTCCGCGCCCAGCTGCCCGGAGATAAACAGCCGCTCAAACGCATCGAGCATCCCGGCCCGGCGCAGACGGTTCACCTGCTGCGCATACGGCCCGTTGCTTGCAGCGCACAGACGATATTCCCCATGCAGCTGCGCCAGCACATCCGACGCACCCGGGACCGGGACCGCACTCTCGTGCAGCCGGACGCGGAACGCATCCTCCATTGCGGCACCGTCGGCCTCCAGCCCGAGCCGCGCCAGAATCGTCTGCCAGCGCACGTCCCGCAGCCCGGCGATCGTCAGCTCGCCGCGCTCGATCCGCGCCCAGAGCTTATCGTTCTCCACCTGAAACACGGTGAACATCTCCGGCGCATACGGCAGACCTGCCTCACGGAAGATCTCCTCCATCGCCTGCATCGCACCGGCGCTGAAGTCCAGCAGCGTGTTATCAATATCAAACAGAAGCACCTTTGGTTTCTTCATTACGCCGCCCTCCCCTGTTTATTCACGTCCGGGTGCAGATGCGCGGCGCCTGCGTGCATTTACTGCACGAAACACTGTCGACACCAGCAGGATACCGACAGCCAGGCTGCCTGCGATTCCGGCGGTCTCCAGTCCCTTCTGCAGCGCCTCCTGCACCTCACCCGAGAGACCGATGCTCATCGTATAATAAATACCGGCGCCAGGCAGCAGCGGAATGCTGGAAATGACCAGATACGACGTGACCGGGCACTTACGCAAACGGCCCATGCCCTCGGAATAGACCGCCGCCACGACCTCGGAGAAGAAGTTTGCGCTGTAGACACTGGCCCCTGCCTGGCTGCACAGCAGGTAAACGATCCAGGTCAGCGCGCTGCCGAGCGCACATAAAACGCTGCCCCAGTCGTGGACATTAAACAGGATCACAAATCCAAGGCAGGCGACAAACGTCGCGAGACCCTGCGCCCAGAGCGGATAGGTCAGCGCTGCGGCCACCTCCGCATGGCCGCAGATCGGGGTCGTAACATGCCACGCCGCTGCCGTGCCGAGCGCGATGGCAAACGCCGAGAGCAGCACCTGCACGATGCGGCTGACGCCGGAGCTCGTGTCACCGTAGATGATGTCGCGCATGGAGTTCGTGATGAGCAGTCCGGGCACCAGCAGCATCAGCGCGCCGATGATGACGACCGCCACACAGTCGAGCCAGCCGAGGCCGGCAGCGACATACGCCGGCAGCGCCATGAGAAAGGACGCCGCAATGGTGCTGAAAAACGGGTTGACCTCCAGCCGGTCCATGCAGCGCGTCACAAAGCCGATGGTCAGGCCGCTCAGCCCTGCCCAGAGCCAATCGCGCACCGTGCCGCCGAAGACGCAGCAAAAGCCCGCCGCCGCCATGAAATTGCCAAGGTAATATATCCACACGGCGTAGCTGCGGACGGCGGCCATCGTCTCTTTGAGCCAGCGCTGCGCCGTCTCCGGATCCGGCACCTCGGCGCAGATGCGCCGGCTGAGCGCGTTGAGCTTTTCAATGCGCTCGAGGTCGTTGCCATGGTAGCCCACGCGCTTCATGATGGTCAGCGGCTTCGTATTCGGCGTCACGAAGCTCACCGCAACACAGTTCGGGATGGCAAACACCTGTCCCTCCGTGCCATATGCCTCGATCACACGGCGCATGGTCTCCTCGACCCGGTACGTCTCCGCCCCGGCGACCGCGAGCTCGTAGCCGATCTGCACCGTCATATCTGCAAGAAGATAATAGTCCATACCTGTCTTCCCATAAGCAAAAATTTCCCGGCCAAGGCCGGGCTTCCAGCGACGACAGCGTAACACATTTCCCAGCACAAATCAACGGGGATGCGGCGGTTTTTGTGCCGATATTTTTCCCCAAGAAGCAGCACTCCCTTACTGTGCCCAGATGCGGAGGCACAGCAGGATTTCTGTTCCAGAAATTCTGTGAATCTGCCCAAACGCCGGCGCCGAACAAGCATAATTATTCATAAAAGCTCTAGAAATACGAAAATTTACGAAAAAATTTAAAATATCTGTTGCATTTTTATTCTTTCGGACTATAATATGCCTCATCCGACACGTGTAAACAAACTGTTAACATGCTGCCACTTCAGAAAGGACTGAGCAACCATGAAACCTGCCACAAATTCATTGGCCAAAAAGAAGTACGCCATCCCGCATGTCTATATCATTCTCCTGATCATAATCCTGCTGGCAACCGTGCTGACCTATATCGTCCCCGCCGGTCAATTTGACCGCGAAACCGTAGATAACGTCAAAATGGTCATCCCCGGCACCTATCACCGGATCGATCAGACACCGGTCAACCTGTTTGATATGTTTGTCGCAATCCCGCAGGGCTTCGTCTCCATGGCGAACATCGTCATTCTGATCTACATGTGCGTCGCCGGCATGGGCATTCTGACGTCCACGGGCGCACTGGAGAGAGTGTTTGGCTCTTTCATCAGCAAGGTCGGTGCAAAAGGCCGCGTGGTCATGCTGATCATTTTTTACGCGTTCTTCTTCGTCCGGGGCGGCCTGACCGGTTCCGTAAACTCTCCGATCGCCTTCATCCCGCTCGTGGTTACGCTGTGCCTCGCCGTCGGCTATGATGTCATGACCGCGCTGGGCGTCGTCGCCGTCGGCGCGCTGGTCGGCTTCGCGGTCGGCCCGACCAACCCGAACACCGTCGTCGTCGCGCAGCAGATCTGCGAGCTGCCGATCTACTCCGGCATGACGTTCCGCACCATCACCTGGCTCGTCCTCGGTCTCGCCGGCCTGATCTATGTCGTCATCTATGCAGAAAAGGTAAGAAAGAATCCGAGCGCCAGCCTGAGCAGCTATAAGCCGGATACGCAGGAGCTGCAAAACGAAAACATGCAGAAAGCCGCGACCACCCGCGACAAGTGGGTTGTCTTCACGCTGTTTGTCGCCGTCGTCGCCGTTGTGGTACTGACCGTTAAGTTCAGTCTGAGCATGGTACAGATGGCCGGCCTGTATATCATCATCGGCATCATCGGCGGCCTTGTGGCCGGTTACAAGCCCAATGAAATTGCTGCCATGTTCACGAAATACGGCAAGGAAATGTTCACCGCCGCGCTCGTGCTCGGCATGGCAAAAGCCGTTTCGCTCGTGCTGACGCAGGGCAACATCATCGACACCATGGTGTACGGCATGTCCAGCATTCTCGGCGGTCTGCCCGCCGGCCTCAGCGCTGTCATCATGTTCCTGATCCAGACCATCGTCAATTTCTTTATCAACTCCGGCAGCGGACAGGCTGCTGCCATGATGCCGATCATGGCGCCGCTGTCCGACCTCATCGGGGTCAGCCGTCAGACCGCGATCCTTGCGTTCCAGATGGGTGACGGCCTGTCCAACATGATCTGGCCGACGTCTGCCAGCATGATGGCCTATGTGTTTGCCGCAAACGAAAAGTTCGAATCCTACCTGAAATTTGTCCTGCCCATTTTCCTGATCGTGTCCGTGCTCGGCGCCATTATGCTGGTGATCGGCACCGCGATCGGCTACTGAGTCAGGTGTGAGGCTGCATCATGAGCGAATCATTCCACACCTCCCTGCACACCGCCATGAAGGCGCGCGCCGCCGAGATTCTGCCGGAGGTCATTGAACTGCGCCGCACGATCCACAAACATCCTGAAACCGGATTTGACACCGGAGAAACGGAAAAGCTGGTAAAGACCTTCCTCGAGCGGGAGCACATTGCGATCCTCCCGTCTGAGCTCGGCGTTCTGGGACTCATCCGTGGGCAAAACCACGACCGGATCGTCGCCCTGCGCGCAGATATGGACGCGCTCCCGCTGCAGGAAGAGACCGGCCTCCCCTATTGCTCCCAGGTTCCCGGCAAAATGCACGCCTGCGGGCACGACGGGCACACCGCCATGCTGCTCGGCACGGCAAAGATCCTCCAGGAATACGCGGACGAGCTCCCGACGGACATCCTGCTGATTTTTCAGCCCGCAGAAGAGGGGCCCGGTCTCGGCGGCGCCGTCAAAATGGTGCCGCAAATTCAAAGCACCGGCCTTGCCGACAAAATCGTCGCTGCATTCGGGCAGCATGTCTCCAATGACTATCCGGCTGGCTTTGTCGCGCTGAAGAAGGGGCCCGTCGCCGCCTCCACCGATTCCTTTGACATCACATTCATCGGGAAAGGCGGCCACGCCGGCCGCCCCAACGAGTGCATCGACGCGCTCTCTGCCGGGGCAAAATTTGTAACCGCGATGGAGAGCTTTATGTCGCGGCATACGGACCCGTTCGACCCGTGCGTCTGCTCCATCGGCATCTTTCAGGCCGGGACCGCCAAGGGCATCGTCGCAGAAAGCGCGCATCTTGCCGGTACCATTCGCTGCCAGAAGGAAGAGACCCGAACCTACATCATCGACAATCTCAAGCGCGTCGCACAGGGCGTCGCCTATGCGACCGGCACGGAATGTGACATTCAGGTCAAACGAGGCGTACTGGGTCTGCGCAACGACAATGATATGGTCGATTACGCGAGATCTGTTATGGATCACGTCGTCGGCAAAGACCATCAGATCGAGCTGCCGCACCCGATGATGGGCGCAGAGGATTTTTCCTACTACGCGAAGGAGTTCCCCGCCGCATTTTACTGGCTCGGCACGCGCAATGAGCAAAAGGGCTGCACCGCACTGCTGCACAACGCACACTTCAATTTTGACGAAAGCGTCATGCAGACCGGCATGGAACTTTTCTGCGCATTGGCAATTAATCTGAAGTAAGTGCAGCAGAGTCGCTCTGACGAGCGGACGGTTCGCCGCATCGGCCCGTCAAAGAGTATCGGATAGCTTCTGCGCAGTTTTGGCGCACAATCGCATATATAATACAAACAGGCATTCATAACGTCCTAGTTATGAATGCCTGTTTTGCCTGCGCACGGCATACGTGCACAGCTTATCGGAAAACAAGTTGGAGCAGGCAACGCAAGCTAGCTCCGACTTGGAAAAGAACCGTAATTTTTACAGAAAACGTACTCCCTATGGCCCATTTGCCCCCCAGTTGCACAGGCTTCATTTTATTTATAGAGTTAGAGTTGCTATCATATAGCAGATTCATGACATTGCCATCGAAAACATGGAGCGCCAGAAAAACGGCCTGCACGACTGAGCGATCCGGACGCAGAAAAACCGGCAGAGTCAACGCTCTGCCGGTTTTTCGTATTTTGCATGCAGTTACTTGGCGTAGGCCTCCGCCACGAGCTTGCCCTGCACGAGGTAGCGCTGGTGATTGTCCCCACGGAAGCAGGTCGAAAGCGTCAGCACCCGGTCGCTCGGTTCGGGCCAGGCGTCGGTGCGGAAGTTGGACTGCAGACTCTTTTGCGCCTGCACGGCATCAAAATACGCCGTGAAATCGTCCGCATCCGCAAAGTCGTGACACAGCAGCAGGTGCTCGTTCGAATGCGGATAGGCCGCGAAGATCTCATAAACGAGCATCCGGTCCGGAAGATAGATATAGATATAGCGGTGCGCCTCAAAGACCTCCGCATCCGAAAACCCGTTGAGCTGGGCGAACATGCGCCCGTTGCGCAGGTTATGCCCGTAGAGCACAGTCATGGGATCGCCGAAGTCCTTTTGATTATAGTCCTGACTGAAGATGCTGCCGCCGCTGTAGTATGCGCCGTTTTCGCTGTGCTTGGAGTAATACTCCTCCTCACCCGCGCGCTGCAGCACAGCGTAGCTGATGTCCGTATCCGGGATCGTGATCCAGGCATAAATATCCGGATTCATGGCCTGCAGTTCGTCGAAATCGACCGGAATCTTCACGCGTCCAAGCTGGAAGCTGCCGGCATCATCCGGGGCGTTGGTGCGCATCCGGTCGCCGAAAGACTGCCCCTGGTAGTACTGAATGATGTACCACACGCACCACGCGCACGCACACAGCGCTGCAAGCGCCACAAGCACCAGCACACTGCGCACAAGGATCTTTTTTGTTTTCATCGTTCACCTCATAAAACAAAAGCTCCATGAACGAATCATGGAGCTTTGTTATCATAGTTATGCCATCTTACTTGGCGCGAACCAGCTTTTTGCCGCAAAACAGCACCGCTCCGACCGCAGCAACGGCCGCCAGGATTACCCACAGGATGCTGAACGACTCACCGCTCTGCGGAGAGGTCTTGCCGGAATCGGGATTGACATTCGGATTCGTGTTGCCCTTCTCCGGGCTGGTAACATTGCTGGCAGCAAACGCCGTCGCCGACAGTGCAAACACAAGCACGAGTATCAGAAGAATGGCCACAAAACGCTTCATTATGTAACTCCTCCATTCATAAACTTACAGCTTCTAATAGTAGTATAATTTTACACCGAAACGGTGTAAAATGCAAGGGTTATTTTCAAAAAATAACCGTTTTCAGTCAACCATCCACCGGCTCGTAGAAAATATCCAGGACCATCTCCAACAGCGCATCGGGATCAACCTGATACTCTGCGTGCTTCTGCGCGCCCATAACCGATGTGCCGGGCACGTTGACAATATCACCTGAGAAATGCATCCCGCTTGCCTGCTGCGCCAGATAGACCATCATGGCGGTGTTGATGTTCGTCGTGATATTGCGCCGAACATCGTTATAGAGCGCCAGCACGCTCGCCGGGTCCTCCTTGACCTGCGCGAGCATCTTGTTCACCAGCGCGAGCACGACCTGCTTCTGCCGCTGCATGCGCTGGTTGTTGCCCTCGGTCGAGTCTGCGCGGTAGCGGATATAATTCTCCGTGCGCTGACCGGTGAGCGTCACGGGCTGTCCGGCGGTGAAACCGGAAAAGCTCGCATCCGGCGTAACGGTCACACCACCAACACTGTCAACAAGCTGGCGGATACCCTGCATATAGATCGATCCGTAGGCCGGGATCGGCAGGTCATAAAACAGGCGTGAAACAGCCGCGCTCGTCAGCTCGCAGCTCCGCTCTGCTCCGTCGCCGTAGGAATAGGCCAGCGCCAGCTGCGCCGTGGCCGTGCCGACGTGTGCGCCGGTGCTGTCAAGAACGTCAAGCGTGCACATCGCATCACGCGAGATGGACACAAGCGTCAGCTCCTGGTTACGCATGTCAAGCACCGCAAGGATATTCGCATCCGACTGGTTTGCGTTTCCATAGACGCCGCCGGTATCCTGCTTGACCTCCTCGTCCACACCCATGAGCAGGATCGTGACAATGTCGGTATTGTAGCGGTAGAGTTGGCCGTTGTAACGCACCGTGCCAGAGCCAAGCGCCTCCACATCATCGCGGGTAATGTTCACCCCGTCGTCGTTCGTCAGCGCATTGCGTCCAACCGCCGACAGGATCAGCACCGTGCCGGCCAGGATCAGCGCAATGGCAAGCAGGATGCACACGATGATGACCAGCACGCGCGTGCCGCGGCTCATGCGTTTTTTTGGCGGCTGCACCGCCGGTTGTTCTCTGGCGTCTGACACAGACATCCCCCCTATTTGCGAATTTGTTTTAGCCCGCATGATGCCACACCCGGGCAAATGTTGTAAAGCCGGAGAACGGGATACGCAGTTGCCTTTTCCCTGCATTCTCTCCGATGCACCTCCCCTGTTTTAAATACAGAACAAAGACGTTTTTTCAGGAGATCTTGTTATGGGCAATCCTCAAACTGCCGCCCGCGGATATTTTCAGGTCGCTCGTGAGCCAGTCATAGTCATAGGTAAAGGAGTACCAAGATTGCAGTGAGCACACTGCTTATCATGACAATTCCTTTGGTCGTACGTTCTATATCTCCCCCTTTGATGATTCAAGTTTTTTGTTTTCCGTGCTGCGTGTCGAATAGGCAATTCCGATCACTGCATAAACAGGAAGCAAAAAGAACTCATCAAATTGCAATATATCAATGCCCATCCACGGCAGCACAACTCCCACACACATCAGCAGCGCATGTTTCCATTTCACATGGCCCGCATTCAATTGTGTAAATAGGTTCCGCAAAGAAATAACAACCCATGAAATAAGAAGCGGCATTCCTATCAGGCCAAACTGATAAACCACCTGTATCAACGTGTTGTGAGATGCTTTGTTGTTCAGGTTAATGCTCGTGTAGCCCTCACCAAAAAGCAGTGTTATAGGATTGTTTAGAAATTCATGAATATAATTTCTCCACAAATCTGTCCGTCCGGTTGTTAACTCAGACAAATTGGACGCTTGCGCGAAACGATCATCAACAATCTGGAGCAGGGCGCGGAATGCCGATGATGAAGCAATAATAATTCCCGCACACAGCAGCCCCACAAACAAGCGAAAATGACTGCTGAAAGTTCCTTTTTCCAATAGGATCGGTACCCATAAAAGAAACAGGCACGCCGTCACAATAATAAATGATTTTGAAGCGGAGAGAAGTCCGCAATATAGCAATACCAAAGCTAAAATAGCAAGCACAATTTGCCTGCGTCGGCTCTTCTCATGACACAATAGCAACTGCGTTCCGGCAAGACATGCGGCGATATGCGCAGAATAGAAATTTGGGTCTCCATAAAAGCCAGACAGTCGTGTCACAGTCAGGTAAGAATCTACCTTAATAAACTGCGATATGTTTGGAAATGTTGCGATTTGCTGCGCGGTCAATGCTGCCGTTATGATCCCACAAGCAAAGAATATAGTAATTCGATAGAAGGATACATCCCCTTCACACCTCCGCATTACACACGGAAAGAGCAACAACATAATAAGAAAGCACAAGTAGTCGTTGCCAATGGGATTATGCTGTATGGCCTTAGTCACTAATGTCAGTGCCATAAGGAGTGCAGCAAGGATAACCTGATAAAGCCGCAAAGACATTTTATTTTGCAAAAGGGAAACCATGCAACATAACAGAAGTACAATTGTAAAAAACGAAATTCCTCCGTTGTACATCTTGAACAGTGGGCTCCAAGGAAGGAAGTACAGCAAAACAGGGAAAACAACACCTTTGTTGCATGCCCAAATAGTGAATACCAGATATCCAAGCAGACATAGCAGCAGGAAGGCTAAATTTCCAAGAATCTGTGCCGCGCAAACTGCTGCAGAGAGCAGCAAACAGCCACCAAGCACCGGTAGAGCTTTTATATCAAGCTGTTTATTTGAGTTGTAGATTATCACTGTATTCTGCATAGTTTAATTCCAATCCGGGGAAACTCAAATGCGAATGACGTTTTTAAAAGTAATGGCATAGCAGCTTCCTGCATTTATCAAAGTCATAGTAGCCCGGCCCAAGTTCATGAATATCACTGCCGAGATAAGAAACATACCCTTTTTGAATCCATCCAAGATAACGTTTCCGATGCGAATATTTCCGAAGGCATTCGGCATTCAACTGTAAAGGGATCCCCTCTGAAATCAATTGATGGATGGCCTCCGGCGGATACCGATCTGCATGAGCAATCACGATTCGTATTTCATGCAGATCGTTCAGTCGATACAAAGTATCCCAAATCGATTCAGGCCAACGATAAAATGGCATCTCCAGCAAAAGCTCATTCGTTCCCTCAAGACAGAGTTCACGAAGACCATTCAGGCGCTCCATTCCGTCACAAATCAACACCTCAGCTCCTAGCAGAATGCGGGGTGCATCTTCTGGGATCTGTGCCCATAAGCTGTCAGCAGTTTGATTCCGTCTTGTGATAAATGATGACACGCTCTCTTTGTGGGGGTAAAAATGGGGCGTTGCGCAAATTGTCTTAATACCCGCTGCCTTTGCCATATCGATCTGTTTGAGCGACATAGCCACACTACTGCTGCCGTGGTCGCACCCAGGCAAAATATGTGCGTGATAATCCAGCGATAAGTCGATCATAAAACTATCTTCTTTCATACGGGTCTGCGTTGGAATATTTGTATCCATACTTACTACCGTACTTATAGCCATATTTACCACCGTATTTATACTTATAGGAGTAGCGCACGGACTTCATATTCAAATCGTTTAGCACCACGCCGCACAGATTCCCTTCTGCACGTTCAACTGCATCGACAGCAGCCCGGAGTTCATCCGCTGTAGTGCTTGCGGACTTTGCCACGATCAATACACCATCCACAAATGCAGAAAGGATCTGCGCATCGGCAACTGTATTGATTGGCGGTGTATCAATAATGACATAGTCGTACCTTTTGGAAATGTCTGTTACAAAAGACTTCATTCTATCTGAAGAAAGCAATTCGGACGGGTTAGGCGGTATGGTTCCGGCGCCGACAATCCATAGAGGCAATTCTTTCACCTTTACCAGTTCAAGCCTACATATACCTGCAATGAAATCACAAAGGCCAGCTGAGACATCCAATTTCCAAAGCCTTCTTTGCGTTGGCTTTCTCAAATCGGCATCGATCAAAAGCGTCTTTTTTCCGAGCATGGCGTAGCTGATTGCAATGTTGGCCGCGGTCAAGCTTTTACCTTCTGAAGGATTTGCACTGGTAACAGCAATCGTTTTACACGCACGGTCTTTATCCTTTGTCATACAGAACATGAGGCCTGTCCTCAACTTGACATATGCCTCGCGAATAGCAAATGGAGTTTCATTGTTTAGAAGGCGTTTTCGGTTGCTTGCAATGATCCCGCTTTTGTTCTTCAGGTTTTGCCGCATCGTCTTTCTTTTCATAGCTAATTGTTCCTCCATTCGCAAGCTCCCAGTATTTGTAGTTTTTCTCCGCGCCTTCTATTTCTGGAATCTGTCCGATAACGGCAACGCCGACCAGCTTGTCAATATCTTCCGGAAGATAAATCGTTGTATCGGAGAGTGCTTTCAAGATAATGACCACGGCAGCAATAATCATGCCAACCACAACCGCAATCGCGGTATCAAATGCTGTTCGCGGAGATGTTTTTTCCGTTGCAACTTCCGGATGATCTACGACCTCGACACCACCCGCTTTGGTAATGCGAACGATTTCAGCTGGAGCTACACTGGCAAAGGATTCCGCTACTTTGCAGGCGAAGTTCGCATCGGTTGAGGTGATAACCACTTCAAGAAGCTGTGTGTTCGTAACGACTGCTACGTCAACCATTTGCGCAAGTTCTTTTCTTTCCAGAGGACTATTCAAGTCACCCAAAACCGCATTCAAAACAGAATTGCTCTCCAATATTTTTGAATAGGTTGTTGCAAGACTTTCTGCTGCTTGTAAGTCGCTCTTGTCGATCGATCCGGACGACGATGTGCCACCCGAATTGTTGTACACATAAAATGTGACACGTGATTCATAGGTCGGTGTAACTAGAAGCGATAGCACAAGGTAAACGCCTACGCCCAACACCAGCCCTGCAACAATAAGCCAATGGATTTTACGCAACAGAAGACCGGCGATGCCCCAAAGTGACACTTCTGTCCGTGCCGTGTCTTTCGGTGATTTTTGGTTTTCATTCATGTTTGCAGCTGTTCCTCTCAATCTCACTTTTATTATTTATCTTCAGAATCGCTCTTAGGAAGAAGGATACGGGAGTTAAATAGTTTATAGTTTTCTCCACACAAAATGATTCACGATGCCAGTATAGCTTTGGATGATGCGGGCGACCTTCATGGACACGTTTTCGGCGGTATAATCGGTCACGGGGGTACCAAAATCGCCGTTTCGCTGCATGCCAACCGCCATATCAATGGATTGCAAAAGCTGCTCGGTATAGATGCCTGACAGGACGAAGCATCCCGCGTCCAGCGCCTCTGGACGCTCGGTGGAGGTACGAATGCTGACAGCTGGGAATGGCTTGCCCACAGACAGAAAAAAGCTGCTTTCCTCCGGCAGCGTTCCGCTGTCGGAAACCACCGCAAAAGCGTTCATCTGGAGGCAGTTGTAATCAAGGAAGCCCAGCGGTTCGTGGGCGACCACACGGGTGTCCAGCTGGAATCCCGTCGCCTCCAACCGCTTTCTGCTTCTGGGGTGGCAGGAGTAAAGGATCGGCATATCATACTTCTCTGCCATGGCATTGACCGCTGTGAACAACTGGGAAAAATTGCGGTCTGTATCGATATTTTCCTCCCGATGGGCTGAGAGCAGAATGTACTGCCCCTTAGTCAGTCCCAAACGCTGGTGAACATCGCTCGCTTCGATCTCGTCCAGATTGGCGTGCAGTACCTCGGCCATAGGGCTGCCTGTCACAAAGGTGCGCTCCTTCGGCAGGCCGCACTCCATCAGATACCGGCGCGCGTGCTCCGAATAACAGAGATTGATGTCGCTGATGATGTCCACAATACGGCGGTTCGTCTCCTCCGGCAGGCACTCGTCCTTGCAGCGGTTACCCGCTTCCATATGGAAAATCGGAATGTGCAGCCGTTTGGCGCCGATCACAGAAAGGCAGGAGTTGGTGTCGCCCAGGACCAGCACCGCATCCGGCCTGACCCGCACCATCAGCTTGTAGGACTTCTCGATGATATTCCCAATCGTTGCCCCTAGGTCATCGCCTACAGCATCCAGATAATAGTCAGGTGCCCGAAGGCCAAGATCGTCAAAAAACACCTGATTGAGGGTGTAGTCGTAGTTCTGACCGGTGTGGACCAGAATCTGCTCAAAGTACCGGTCGCAGCACTTTATCGTGGCGGACAGCCGGATGATTTCCGGCCGCGTACCGATAATCGTCATCAGCTTCAGCTTTCCCATTGCTACACCTCCTCAAAGTAGGTATCCGGGTGGTCGGGGTCAAACTGCTCGTTGGCCCACATGACTGTCACCAGATTTTCCGTTTCACTCAGATTGATAATATTGTGGGTATAGCCCGGCAACATATGAACAGCCTGGATCCGGTCGCCGCTGACCTCGAATTCGATCTTTTCATCGGAGCCGATTTGGCGTTCCTGAATCAGCCCGTGTCCGGCCACGACCATAAAGAACTCCCACTTGCTGTTGTGCCAGTGCTGCCCTTTGGTGATGCAGGGCTTTGTGATGTTCACGGAGATCTGACCGCAGTTCTTCGTTTTCAGCAGTTCTGTGAAGCTGCCTCGCTCGTCTACATTCATCTTCAGCGGAAACGCAATTTTCTCTGGCGGCAGATAGGACAGATAGGTACTATAGAGCTTCTTCTCAAAGCTGCCCTCCGGGATCTCCGGGAGCAACAGTGTCTGCGGCTGGTCGTGGAAGGTCTGGAGCAGTCGAACGATCTCACCCAGCGTCACGCGGTGGCTGACCAGAACACCGCAATACGCCCCATCTGTCCGGTGGGGATGGCCCTCCATGGCGTTCAGGATCTCGTCAATCAGGTCGTCAATGTAGACCAGTTCCAATTCGACTGCCGGGTCTGAAACGGTGATCGGCAGATCCCGCGCGATATGATGGCAGAAGGTTGCCACCACCGAATTGTAGTTGGGGCGGCACCACTTGCCAAACAGGTTCGGCAGACGATAGATCATCCCGTTTGCACCGGTTTCTCTGCCGTAAGCGAGGAGCAGCTCCTCCGCCGCTTTTTTGGACTGCCCATAGTGACTTTCGGCAAATCGTCCGGTCAGGCTGGCCTGAATGGAGGAAGACAGCAGCACCGGGCAGCGGTTGCCGCTTTTGCGAAGCTGCTCGAGCAGCGTCCGGGTGAAATCTGTGTTTCCGGCCGCAAATTCTTCTGGATTCTTGGGGCGATTCACGCCTGCCAGATGGACCACGAAATCAGCTTTTTTGCTGTAGTCCGTCAAGGTTTCTGCCGAAGTTTCCCGCGTACATAAAAGGATTTCCTCTATTTGCAGCGCTGGGTGGGTTCTGTCTCTGAGGTCCTGGATGGTGAAAAGTCGTTGCGTCAGATTTTTCCCGACAAATCCGTTTGCGCCGGTGATCAGCACATTCATCAGCAAGTTCCTCCGAACAGCTTCAGCTTCAGCAAAAGCTGTTTCATTTCCTCCACATTCAGCCGGTGTGTATTGTGTGAGGTATATTGCTCGATCTTGCCGAATTCCGGGTTGCCTTTACTGAAATAGTTGTCATAGTTCAGATCCCGGTTGTCCGCCGGAATGCGGAAGAAGCCGGGCAGCTCTTCCGCCCGCATCATTTCCTCTGCAGTGACCAGCACCTCAAAGAGCTTTTCGCCATGCCGCGTTCCGATGATCGTCGTGCCAAGGTCGGAGTGCTTCAGCTCCAGCACAGCCTGCGCCAGAGTCTCGATGGTCGCAGCGGGGGCCTTCTGCACAAACAGGTCTCCCTGCTCGCCGTGCGCAAAGGCATAAAGAACGAGGTCGACGGCATCACTGAGCGTCATCATGAAGCGGGTCATATTGGGATTCGTGATCGTCAAGGGCTTCCCCTCGTCGATCTGGTCGCAGAACAGCGGGATGACCGAGCCGCGGGAAGCCATGACGTTGCCGTATCGGGTCAGGCACAGAACCGGATCTCCGGGCAGCATCTGCCGGGAGCGGGCGATCACATTCTTCTCCATGACGGCCTTCGTCATGCCCATGGCATTGATGGGATAAGCCGCCTTGTCCGTAGACAGGAAGATTGCCTTCTTCACATGGTTTTCCACACAGGCAGAGATCACATTGTCAGAACCGGCCACGTTGGTTTTGACCGCTTCCATGGGGTAAAACTCGCAGGAGGGTACCTGCTTGAGGGCGGCAGCGTGGAACACATAATCCACCCCGCGGAACGCCGGGGCGATGGAACCGTAGTCCCGCACATCACCTATGTAGAATTTGATTTTCTCTGCGTGCTGCGGATACAGCTCCTGATAGGCGTGGCGCATGTCGTCCTGTTTTTTCTCATCGCGGGAAAGAATACGAATCTCGCGGATATCCGTGGTCAGAAAGCGATCCAAAACCGCATGCCCGAAGGAGCCGGTGCCGCCCGTGATGAGGAGAACCTCATGTTCAAGCAGAGGCATTTCTAATACACTCCAATCAATGTTTTATCTTGCGGAATGGGCTAGAAAAACGCCCATACCACATTCTTTTTAAGTTTCTCGGATCAATTCCCTCAACTATCAACTGTCCAACAGGGCGCAAGGAGGGAACCATAAAACACAGCACAAAATTGACGAAGACCTGTGCTGCTACCGAAGCAATTGCCGCTCCGTTGATACCGATAAGCGGTATCAGGATGTAGTTGGCTATCACATTCAAAAGTGCTCCAGACAAATTGATTTTCCATAACATCTTCTGCTTTTGCTCTGCCAGGATCCATATATTGCGAACGGAACCCATATAAGAAAATGCCGTATACCAAGTAATGATTTTCAGCGTAGGAATCGCCGGGGCATATGCGGCTCCGTAAATAATTCGAATAACAAGTGGTGCTGCTGCGGTCAGCACAATGCTTTGTAGCAGCGCCAAATATACGATAATAGAATAGAGTCCGGCTATTTGTGGAGCGTAATTGGGGGATCCTGTCTTCTTAGCTTCTAAAATAGAAGGCCGCATAGAATCCACAATAGCCGCAAACACAAATTGACTTAGTGCTGCACAGCTTACCGCAGCCGAATAATAGCCGTTTGCTTCTTTTCCCAGCATCAATGTGATCATGACCCGATCCGTTAGAGAAAAGAAAGTAACCATAATGCCGGATACAATATAATACCGGCTTCTCTTAAAAAGCTGTTTCGCAAGCGAAAAGGATACCGTCAGTTTTTGCTTGGAAATTCTTCTGTATATCCCATACAGGGAAACAGATATCAGCAAATAGTCCAGTGCCTGCGAAAATGCGAACCAGTATACGCTCTTCTGCGTAATCAATAAGAAACAACGATAGGCTGAAACAATCACGTAAGCAGCCAGTGAAGCAACCGCGGTGTATTTTGACAGCAGCTTTGCCTGGAACCAGTATTGAAGCATTTCCGTCGCCTGGAAAACCAATGAAATGCTGTACAGCGCACAAACAAGCATTGTTTCCGGATCATTTGGATTCGCAATCGCAGTAAATGCGATCACCCCAAAAATCCCCAGAAAGCTTGCTGCAGCGCTCATAAAAAGAGATGTCCCAAGTGTCCTTCCTTCACTGTCAGGCGCTGCAATGATTTCGTGGACAAGGGTTGAGCGAAACCCAAGCTGCACGACCGGAACCATAAAGCTGACGATTGCCGCAGCATAATCAATGATCCCGTAATTTCCCGGTCCAAGGTACCTGGCGGAAAGTGTTCCAATTATGAAGCTCAATAAGGACTGCACAACTTTACACGCAATCAGCCAGGTCGCGTTCTTTACAATTTTTCCAGATTCCGTTGGTTGCTTCATCATCACAAATTCCACCCGCAGTCCCCACAGCAGCAGGGACTGCGGGCTTCATTTATTCTATTTGTTACGAAACGACCATCTTGCCGTCTTCTCCAAAGGTATAGGTACCCTTCGGGAGGAGATCATTGGTTTTTGAAACATAGTAGCTTCCGACTGCAAGGTTTGCACCGCTGCGGACATAGATGTAGCTGCCGTCGTCAAGCTGTACGAGGCCGGTACCCACCTGACGCACATTGTTTACGTAGTAGAACAGATACTCATTTCCGTCGCCGAGCTTCTCGCGGTAGATGCCGTTTTTGATCACCATTTTGCCGTCCGCACCGAACGTATAGGTTGCGCTCGGCATAAGGCCGTTGGATTTGGTGACATAATAGCTGCGGTCACAAACCACAGAGCAATCACTCTTAACGTAGTAATAGTCGCCGGAAATCTCGATCAGGCCGGCATAATTCTTCACTCCGTCCTTGTAGTAATACTTCGTGCCGTTTTCTTCGCGGATACCTTCAAGGTACATCGTGCCATCCGCGTTGAACCAGTACCAGCCTGCGGATTTCAGCCCGTTGGCCTTATCTGCAAAAACATAGTGCTTGGCATCCTTTACTGCTTTCAGGTTACTGGCGATGTAGTAATAGTTGCCCTCCCATTTGATCAGGCCGGCCGCCGTTTTTGCACCGTCCACATAGTAGTACAGATCACCGTTTTCCTCGACCAGACCATTCTTAATGACCATCTTGCCGTCTGCATCGAAAGTATAATAACCGGCAGGCTTCAGGTCGTTGGTCTTGGTAACATAGTAAGTGCAATTCTTAACAGCCTTGAGATCGCTGGCGATGTAGTAGTAGCTGCCGTCTACTTCGACCAGACCGGCATAGTTCTTCACATAGTTGACATAGTAGCAGAGATTGCCGTTCAGATCTTCATGGAGTCCTTCCAGCTTCATCAGCCTGCCTTCGGCATCAAAGGTATACTTGGCTGCCTTCAGCAGACCGTTGGTCTTGGCCACATAGGTTTCCATGCTCGTGACCATACCGTTGCGCTTGAAGTAACGATAATCGTCGCCGTCCTTCACCAGCCCTGCGTGCCAGACCAGCATACCGTTGTTGATCCAACGGGTGATGCCATTGTCGTTGTACACGCCGCACTGATCCTTCTGGAACACGCCATTTTCGTCAAAGACGAACAGCGCACTCTCACGGTCCGGATAGTCATAATTATCGGGATTGCCTTCCTTACCGGGGACATTGACCTCGGCATCCTCCGCATCCGGGCCGTAACCCGGCAGCAGATCTGCTGCGGGATACGGTACACGAACCATTCCGGTGACGGGCTTCTGATTCTGGTAGAAGTAATAGCTGTCGCCATCTTTCCGCCAACCATTATGGTAGATCACTTTGCCACTCTTCAGCAATTCGTTGCATACAGAGCAATATGTATCGCCGGTGTAACCGTCCTCGGTGTCAGTGACTTCCTTTGCATTCCGAATTTCTTCAACATGCCCCTTGGCAGGGATAACTTCCTGTGCAACAAGAATCTCATTGCAGACGGAGCAATGCTTACCTTCCGTCTTGCCGCTTTCTGTGCAGGTGGCCGCAACAGCTTCGTCGATTACTTCCGTATGCCCCTTAGCAGGAATCTCTTCCTGCGCTACAAGCACTTCATTGCAAACCGAGCAATGTTTGCCTTCGGTCTTGCCGGGCTCGGTGCAGGTAGCCGCAACAGCCGCATCGATGACCTCGGTATGACCGGTTGCGGGGATTTCTTCCATACCGGAGAGAATCGCATCACAAACGGAGCACTTCGTACCGGCTTTATGACCAGCCTCGGTGCAGGTAGCGGGCTGTTCCGCAACATCAACAGGGGTATGCCCGGTTGCATTGATTGCTTCGGTCTTGGTTGCATTGCAAACTGTGCAGGTGTAGGTCTTGACACCGGCGTTCTCGCAGGTAGCGGCGGTGGTGATCACGCCGGCATCCCAGCTGTGGCCCTTGGCGGAAATCTCTTCCTGCGCTTTGATAACCGTTCCGCAGACAGAGCAGTGCGCGCCTTCGGTCTTGCCGGGCGCGGTGCAGGTAGGCTCGACGGCCGAGTCAATGACCGTGGTGTGTCCCTTGGCGGGGATGACCTTGCCTTCCTTCACCGTCTTGTTGCAGTCGGTGCAGTAGGTGTCGCCGGTGTAGCCGGGCGCGGTGCAGGTGGCGTCCTTGGCGTTGCGGATTTCGGTATTTTTATGGTCGCAGGGCTTGGCAGTTCCCCACACACCGTTTGAATAATAGAATGTAGTACCCGAGTTCTTGTCTTTCGTGTCGGCATAGCTGCCGTCGGCGTTGTGCAGCTTGGCGGCGGTGATGGGGATCTCATGTGCCGTCACGTCGGAACCGCTCTGCGTGTACTGATACGTCTTGGTCTCCGTGCCGGGGGTACCCTGCTGGTTATAGACACCGGTGCCGTTGCTGGAGCAGATGTCCGCACCGCTGGCGGTGGTGTAGATGCCGCCGATGGCGGTCAGCGTACCGTTGACGTCCACCTTCGCATCGATAAGGTTTGCTTCTGTGCGGTTATAATGCTTTCCGGGGGCATTTAGCACCGCTTTGAACTTGCCTCCGGTAACAAAGTTTTGGGCGACCCACTCGTCACGGTCATAGATGTAGATGCTCTTGCCGTTTGCAACCGTTAGGCCAGCGCCCTCGGCAATATTGACCTCAACGCCCGCCAACAGAGCTGCATCCTGATTGATGGTCACATTGCCGGACTGGATATTGATGGTGATGTTATTGGTGATGGGCAATACGTAGCTTGCAGAGTCGACATCCATGCCTGCAAGCGTTAGCGCCAACGTGTTCAATGCCGCCTTGCCGTTTACTGTGAATACAAGACGATCCGTCTTTTCATCGTAATCCTTAGTAAAGCTACCGGATTCCACTTTGAACATACCGGTGTCGCCAATGAAATTAATAGCAGTAGTATATGTGCTCTTCATTGCATAAACGCCGCTATAAACCTGTTCGTTGGCGCCGGCATTCAACGTCAAGGGAACTTCGATGTTTTGTACGAAGTACTGCGAAAATGGGAACACCCCATGGTGCATGCCGGAAGATGCGTTGCCGCCGCGGAAGTCTGCAATCTGATAGAATTCGTACACCGTAGCGCCAGATTCCGCCAGAACAGAGCCGCTGCCGGAGATAAAGCCCCATGCATAGAGCTTGCCGCCGTTCTTGACTGTAATGGAGCTGTTATCCGCCATTTTGATATAGCCGTAATCGCCAACGGGACGTCCCTGCTCACCACCGCCAGCGGCATAATATCTGCCGCCCAAGCTGATCGCGCCATTGACGGTAATAGAAGCGCCATCGCTCATCGTCAGCGTTCGGAACGGCTTCGAAGCTGGGGCTGTGCGAATTGCCGCAGGAGCATCCGTATACAGTGTCCCTGCCTCATCGAAGGGGATCAACAGCGTGATTCCCGCCGGAATGGTATAAGTACCGCTGATGGAGCCATCAGTAGCCAAGGTAATCTTGGACTGGCTGTTTGCCCGTGCGTAAGCAACCGCTTCATTCAGGTCTGCAAACCGCTGACCGCCAGTCTCAAAAAGCGCCAGAGACTTGCTCACAAACTTCGCCGTAACGGTGCAGTCACTTTCGATATTCAGGGCGGTGGTTGCCGCAGTCGCGATGCATTTGCCTGTGGTCAGGTTATACCAGCCCAAGAACTGATATCCCTCTGCCGGAGTAGCCACCACCTGATAAGCAGTCATGGAGCTCTGCTTGTTGCTATATTCCTCGGTAATGAGTTTTCCGTCTACTGAATAAGTACCGTTTTCAGCAGGCACGAAAGTCGCAGTTGCATTGACATCGCTTACCAGAACCACGTTGGTAAGGGTGATCTTAGTGGCAGCACTGGTGCTGCCAGACTTGATGTATACTTTAACGCTCTCGTTTGCCGCCAGTTCCTTGGTAAAACTGGCACCCGAAGAAACCGCTGCACCATCCACCTGAATGGTGCCGCTGTTCTGCTCAATAGCGTAGTCAAAGGAAAGGGTTGCTGTTGTCGACTTCTTATTTGTAATTGTCAGTGTGGAATCATAGGATGTATTGCCGCATGCTCCACCCGTGCTGGTAGCTGCGCCGATAATGCTCGTACCATTGGCCGACCAAGCATTATCTGCGTCGCCTGTAAAACTCAGTCCAATGTTCTCGTCAGCTAAGCCTGTCACTGTACCACTGGTTGCCGCAAATGCAGGCAGCGTAATGACGGGCAGCAAAGCCAGCACCATAACTGCCACCAGCAGCAGAGATAGGAACCGTTTGGATATTCGTTGAATCATGATTGTTTTCTCCTTCTCGGTTTCGTTTTTGTTGTTTTCATTTCAGCGTAAATACTTGCGCCGAGGAGTAATGTAATGAGTGCCCACAGATGTGCCCGATGGAACAGTCCGGAAATATCCGACTCGCGGAAGAACTCGATGATAAACCGAAATGCTCCATAGCACATCATGTAGACCGGGTAAGCGCGTCCCTGCAGCCGTTCTTTCCAAATTCGCGGACACAAGACGGCAAGCAGGATCAGGTAAAACACGATCTCCGCTTCACGCGTTGGGAAGCGTATCCCGTTTATCCCCGGAATCGGAAGCCCGCGGCAGCAGCCTGACAAAATGCAGTTGATCCGGGCGCACATGACCGTAAAGACCATGCAGGGAGTAAAAACATCAAAGACTTCCTTGGGCGGTCTCTTTGAAATTTTTGCACCGAGCCAATACGCCAGCGGCATCAGGAACATGCCGCCGAACAGGCTCATGTTTCCAAGGCTGGCTTTGTCAAAGCCGGTTTCGAGGAAAGCAAACGCCTTCACTGTCAGAACGCCGTAGACCGTATGTGCAATCGCAATCATGATTGCTACATACCATACCATATTCAGCCGTTTCCGCAGCAGCGCGAGCCATACAGAGGTAAATGCTGCGCCGACCGACAACAGAATCAGCAGCGGTATTTTATCCTGCAATAGAATCACCGCCTTTCGCCGAAGCCAAAAAACGGAGAGTCATCGCCTTCAGTGGTTTGAATATGCCGTTCGAGCTGATCTTCGGAGAAACGACTCTTTATAAAATGTGCCGGTGCGCCGCCTACAATGGTGTATGGCGCAACATCCTTTGTTACAACACTGCCTGCCGCCACAATGGCATCTGCACCGATGTGCACACCTTTTAATATAATTGCTCCTGCTCCGATCCACGCCCCTTTTCCAATCACTACATCCTGATCATCTTCTGCGGTCTTATCCGCATCTGTCAGTTCGATGATGTGCTTACCGATGACGTCCTTACGGTGGTCCCCTGTAATGATCGTGACACCGGGGCCAAACAAGGCATAATCCTCTATGTAGATTTGCGCCCGTGTTGTCCAGAAACGTGCATTCACTCCAATAGAGGCATGGTTTCCAATATGAATGTTCGATAGAGGGAAGAAATCGCCGCCCGATTCAATGTGCGAATCTTTGCCGCACTCAGCAAATGAGTGCTTGATATCCGGCTCAACAATTGCGTGGTATAAAACGGCCTTTAATTTACGAATGACTCGGTATATCACGATTTCTTCACCTCTTTCTCTCCAGTATCGACGTATTCCGTGAATGGTCGGTGCAAATCACATCTCACATAGTGATGATGACCATACTGCTGATCCGGCGGTATTCCACCTCGCCAGTCTCCGTATTTCTGCGTAAGATAGGCATCATACTGAGCCGGAACACGAACCGGAATCCCCTCAAACTTCATCCAGATTCCATCGCCATATTGCTCTTTGGGCGCATATTCCAACGGAGAAGTTGAGTTCGCATGATTGCACCAGACAGCACTGTCGTCAGTAGAAAAAGAGGAAATAAAACGGTCAAATACGGCTATTTCCGCAGCGGTGTCATGTTTATACCCAAAAAGGCGGAAGAGCAGCCAGTACCAATTCGTCCGTACCATACCGATGTTTTGCGGTGACAAACGGTTATAATTCAGTCTGACACGCCGCGCCGCCTCAAAGATCGCCCGTTTTTTTCGGAACATTTGGTGTTCGCGCTCAGTGCGCCATTGTCCATCCAACGGGAATATATCAATGAACACCCCCTGGTTGATTTTCAGGTGATCCGTCATCATCTCTATGTAGGTTGTTCTGCTGTCGCGCAGTTTGCTTCCGAGGAGATAGTATTGTGGTTCTGAATGATAGTTCTGTAAGAAGCACCATTCCGGCAATATCCTGGGAGCTTCCCTACAGAAAATTTCGTAGTCCTTTCTCGGAAGTGCAACATCAATGTCATCATCCCACGGAATGAAACCGCCATACTTCACTGCACCGAGTGCGCTGCCGCAGACGAGATAGTAGGTTAGATTCAACTGTTCACATACAGATAAGAACTGTTGCAAAAGTCCGAACTCGATTTCTTGCAGTTCAGTCAATGGGGTTCACCTCGTTTCTACTTCTTCTTTCCGAATCTCAGCAATCTGAAAAGCACATATATTGCAATCGTGTTCTCAGAGTGCAAGGCAAAATGCAAAACTCTTCGTTTATAACCGGATGGCTTTTCCGAAGCAACGGCAGCACGGTATAACGCCGTCTGACGAAATTCACGCCACCACTTTTTGAATTCCGCATAGTTTCTATCGATGATAAACGGATTGGCAATAATGATAATGCTCGCGTCGAACGCCCATCTGGATAATGTCCTGTCGGAAATTGGAAATGGAAAACGCCCTTTTTCAGACATGACCTTGAAGGTCTTTTCGTATGGCTGCGTGTAATCCCTTGAGGAGAACATGGCTGATCCCTGTGCAATGGTATAATGGTAACCGGCATCCTTACTGAAGCAAATCGACCGGCAATAATGCAGATACTGAAAAACAAACAGCATATCTTCGCCGATAGACAGCTCCGGCAGGAACACGATATGCTCTCTGCGAAGCGTCTGTAGAGAAAAGAGCTTGTTACAGACGGAAAAAGCAATTCCATATCTAAGCTGCCCGCAAAAATATGAATCGACCCAGTTACCATCCAATGTAAAGGTTTCAGGCATAGGATTTAGCGCGGAACCGTTGCAGTCACTGCGAACGACATCGATCACAGGGAGCACTCCGGGACTGTACAGCGTGTGCAATGTCTCCAGATAATTTGCCGATACCGTATCATCACTATCAATAAAGCAAAGCAGTTCCCCTGAAGCGGCTGCTATTCCTGTATTCCGTGCAGAACTGACCCCGGCATTTTCCTGACGAATTAGATGGATACGAGCATCTTGAGCAGCTTTTGCTGCCACGATTTCTGCCGTTTCGTCTGTGGAACCATCATCAATAATCAGCAATTCAAAATCCGGGTAGGTCTGCCGCAAAACTGTGTCTATGCATCTTCCGATCACACCTGCGGCATTATAAGCTGGTACAACAATACTAATCATTTGGGGAACTCCTATCACCGTTGTAACAGCCGGTCATATACCTGTTTGATATGTTGATCTACCTGTTCATCGGAAAATTTGCTGTAATCTACTTGTTTTGCACTTTGCTTTATTTCGGCACGATATTTATCATCGCCCATCTTTCGAAGTCCGGAAGCGAGCGCATCTACTGAAAACGGCGCAATCATTAACCCATTCTTTCCGTTTTCGATGATCTCGCCGTTTCCGCCTACATCCGACACAAGGCACGGCAGCTTTGCTGCGCATGCTTCCAAAATAGAAATGGAGAGATTTTCATGCAAAGAAGGGGAAAGAAAGAAATCGGAAGCATTCAGATATTTTTGAACCTGTTCTTGTTGACCGGTGAAAATCACTTGCTGCGCGTGCCGCAGCGCGGAACATTCAGCCTGCATCTCCCGCAGATAATCGCCATCCCCCACGACCAATAGGCAAAGCTCCGGCGGCCAACTCGTATCCAGCTGCTTCAACGCATCGACCAAGTAAGCCAGTCCCTTTTCCTTCGTGACCCTGCCGACATAGATGCCGATTCTTGCATTACCCGGAAGGTTCAATTCCGTGCGCAACGCGCGCTTTTCTTCTGCACTGCAATCAGGGTATTGGGGCATGCGGTTATACACAAACGGAAGCATTTTCTTCTTGTATCGTCGAAATACATCACGCTGTGACGCCCGCTCATAGACGCAGGAAACGCCATCCGATAAGCCAAAGATTATGGGCTCCACCACATGTCTGCATATCCAGCGCTTTATCGGCGAGTAGTACACCAAATCGCTGAACATACCATGAACGGTCACAAGGACCTTCCCGCGACCGGAAAGTTTTGCGCCAAGAACAGCATTTAGGCTTTCCATTCCTGCGCCCCGGATGTGGACGATATCCGGATCCGCTTCGCGAATGGCGTTGCGGTAAAAACGGATATCCGAAAGGCTGATCCCACAGTGGCAGTTGTTCAGCACCACTGGAACGAATTCGTAATAATCCGACAGCGCTTTCCGGCTGCTCAGTGCTTCATATTCTGTTTTCAATCCGCCATTGCTGGCAATCATCACATACTGCTGAACAACTCGGGCCCTTCGCATGTCAAGCATCCTCGTTAAAGTTCATTCTGATTATTTTCTCTGCTATGGCAGATGCCAAGAGGTTTTCTGCGGCATATTGCAGAAATTGCGTATGCCTTTTTTCTGTTTCTTCCTTTGGCGCGGAAATAGCCGCCTTTAAGGCAGCACAAATGGCATAAGGGATATTTTTGTTTTGGTCAACGGCATACAAAAAATCCTGATAGCACTTCGGCATGCCATCCAGGAGAAAGGCAACCGTTGGTTTTCCGCTCAAAAGATACTCTATATCCTTGGAAGGGAAAGAGTATTTCGTATATTCCTCGTTGTTCGGTCGAGGATTCACAAGCACTGCGGCGGAAGAAATGTATTCCTTCACCTTTTCAGGCGATACTTGCCCCGGAAGAATGATTCTCGGATCCTCTATGGCACACTTTTGCAGATATTCCGCCGCATCACCGTTCCCACATAAAATCAAACGATAATTGTTGTCTTTCATCAAGGAAAACGCTTCTACCAAAGAGCAGATACCGAATCTGAAATACAATTTACCGGCATATACAATATTGACTGTTTCTCCGTAAGCAGTGTGGACAGGGCCCTTTGGAATCGAATCCACGATTCCCTCGGCAACAGCATATGGCCGGTCCGTCAACCGCAACGCTTTTGCCATAGCTTCTGTCAGTACAACAGATGTATCAACTGACTTAATATGTTTCTGGATTGATTTGATATCGAATTGCTTAAAGAAGTCATAGAGAAAACCTCTTTTGGCTTCGAGATTCATATATTGCGGGAGATCGGGAGCAATAAGGCAGATTCTTATTTTCGGGTTCAGTTTTTTTGCGTAGGCTGCTGCCGCTAAAAACGGATCGTGAGCGCTGTATACAACAATTAGCTTTTCTCCGTTTCCATCGAGGGCGAATCCACGAACTGCCTTTTTCAAAGCGCGTGCCCTGGACAGATTGCGAATGCCCCAAATATTGTTAAACAGGACATACTTGCATAAATGCTGTGGGACAGCGAATCCAAAAAAATACAAGCTGCGGCTCTGATTCGGATAATGTCCGATAAAAGGTGCGGAGATCACTTGGGTGTTTGCTGCCTCTTTCAAGCCGCGAATCAGCTTCAGCTGCATTTGATTTGCTGAGAATTCTACACTTTTCTTTGCCTGAGCAATCACTTCGACTTCATTCTCTTTTGCAAAAACACCGCACAAAAGCAAAATGTGACGTTCAGCCTTCATAAGCGTCCTCCTGAGCCGAGGACGAATTTCTGAGCTTTGACGAATTTCTGAGCTTTTTATATTTTTTTAAGCCTGCACGAATATACGTCCGAAGATAATGGATACTCTGCCATATTGGCATATGTAACTGATTACGATATATTTTCCACCGCATTTTCAGACTCTTCAGTTTGCTATAGGATCTGGAGCCTTCCCGAAGACACCATTTGACAAGCACCTCATTGCAGCCAACAGCCGTGCAACCTTCTTTCAGCAGTGTTAGCCACAAAGAATAATCTTCATGGTAAAAGTCTACGTCAAAGGGATGACTTTGAGCTAATGCCGCAGAAAGAAGCACTGTAGAACAACCGATAACATTCTCACAGAGCAATTCTTCATAACTCGTATGCTCCGGGACACAATAATCAGCACGTACTTTATCTCCAGCCAAATTTACAAGCGCATACGCTGTATAGCACAAATCAGCCCCTGTTTTTGTTATCAACTTCAACTGCCTGTCGAGTTTTTCGGGGCACCATATATCATCACTATCAATAAATGCCACGTACGCTCCTTTGCACTGTTGAATCCCTTTGTTGCGAGAAGCAGCTGCTCCTTGGTTAACACGAGAAGACACAACGCTGATTCGCAAATCTTCTGCACTAATTTTCTTGGCTATTGATAGTGTGTTGTCCGTCGAAGCATCATCAATAATCAGCAGTTGCCAATCGGTAAAGGTCTGATGAATAACGGAAAGCACCGCTCTCATCAGCGTGCTCTCTGCATTATATGCTGGCATAATCACAGACACAGTCGGTGCATTATTCATTTATCTTGCTCCTTCGTGTGTAAAAATCAATGACACCGTTTTTATAATGCACTTGACATCCATAAGCACAGACCGGTGCTCTATATACTCCATATCGTAGATAATTTTTTCTTCCGGCTTCAGAGAATATCCGCCATTCACCTGAGCATATCCAGTCAGGCCAGGAACAACTATTAACCGGTTGGAGAAACCGGGAATGTATTTTTCAAATTCTCCGTAGAAATAAGCACGCTCCGGCCGCGGGCCGACGAAACTCATGTCGCCGCGCAGGATGTTATAGAACTGAGGAAGCTCGTCCAGCCGGGTGCGTCTGAGAATTTGGCCGAAGTGTGTGCATCTTGGATCCTGTTCATCTGCCCACTGCGGGCCGTTCACCTCCGCATCAAGTCGCATTGACCTGAATTTATAGATCATAAACGGCTTCCCGTGGAGGCCGAGCCGCTCCTGCTTAAAAATTGGGGAACCCGGCGAGTCCAACGTAACGAGCAATGCAATGATCAGCATTGGAATTGCCAGAATCAGTAGTCCCAAGGAAGAACATACTATGTCAAAAGCACGCTTCGTTATCAGGTACAGCTTCTTTTGTTCCAATACAGGTTTTGCTATTTGAATGATCACATCGGCAGAGCTCTCCTCTGCCAAACAGCCGGTCGCTGTCGTCGCCACATATCCCACCTCCCTATTTAATATCTATCTCTCCCTCTCCGCAAAACCCCAGCATTTCAGCCGGAAGCCGCATCAGCGGAGCTTTCGTGGAGTTTGCCACTCCACTACAAAAGCGAAGAAAAAGCCTTGCTATGCAAGGCTTTTCCCATTTTTATGATATTCACTTACACTAGTTTTGACTGCGTAGATCATAGACCCACTACCTTCAATTTCTGCATATTATCCCGTTTCAGTTCCAGCGAAGCGTGCACATACCGGTCCAACGTGATCGTCACAGAGGCATGTCCTAATATTTCTGACAATGATTTAACTTCAAATCCGACCTCAACAGCTCGCGTCGCAAATGTGTGGCGCAGCGTATGAAAATGCACGCCCTCCAGACCGCATGCCTGCGTGTACTTTTCCAATCGATACTGCAATGTCCGCGGCTCCATGAACGCTTCCGTTCCGGTCAGAACATACGCAGCTGAACTTTGCGGTTTCATGCGCCTGCAAAGCCCGGTTGCGTATTCCGTCATAGGGATCGTTCGCACGGAGGTATCGCTTTTGGGCGGACCAATCACAATCCTTGTTCGAGCACCTTGCGATACGCTGGTATCATGCAGCCTTTGCAGGGTCTTTGCAATTCGGATAGCTTTATCGTTTGTAGAAACACTTTCCCACTGCAGTGCACAGAGTTCACCAATTCGTATGCCTGTACATAGCGCCAGCAAGATACCAAATCGGCACGAATCCATATCCTCATGTAGATAGGCAACGAGGCGCGCCTGCTCTTCTCTGGACAAAACGCGCATCTCCTTCTTGCCAATCTTCGGATAGTTGATCTCCACCGCGGGAAATGAGCCTGCAAACTTCGAGGAAGCGAACTTCAAAATGCCATGCAGCACGACTAGAATATCATGCACCGTCTTCGGCGCCAGATCATCTTCAAACTGTAACTCTTTGATAAAGTCATCCATCAGCTCTGTGGTAAATCCCAACGGGCAGCACTCGCCCAGCTTTGGCATGATGTGCTTATTGACCGCGGTGCTGTATTTAATATACGTCGATTCTTTCACCGTGCATTTCTTTGTATGTAGCCATCCCAGGCAATAACTGGAGAACGGTTTTTGCGTTGTGGCCGTCGGTAAGAGAGCTCCATTTTCCAAAGCCGCTTTGTGCTTTGCGGCTTTCACTTTGGCTTCCCGATATGTTTTCCCATAGCAGTAGCCATATTTGATTTTCCCCGATAGTTCTCGACCCTTGATATACCGAGCCTCCCAGCGACCGTCCCGCCGTCTGAAGATGTTCTCACCCTTTGCCATTTCGTAATTCCTCCTTGTACAGTGATTATGTTGGGTGTGGATCTTATTTTAATTTCATCCGGACTGCTGGAATGACGGCGCTGAACTTTAAGTCAACGGAATTCTCTGCGAAAAATTAACGCGAGCTGACAAAATTGTACTTTTTCCTTCCATTTCTTTGTTGATTCAATTGCATTTGAATAGGCAATGTGCTATAATGCGGAAGAATAACTATGTTTTGCGTTACACGTGGAGTGGCAAACTCCACGAAAATACAACTTCGGCTCAGTCCGTAAAATGGAGTACATTAGAAGCCCATTTGCTTTCTTCACCAAAAATCATCAGCGCATTTCGTTCTAATGATATGTTTCGTCTGCGTTACCCACACATTCCCATTATAAAGAAATTAATTCCATATTTCAAGACTGAAATGAATTATTCATCCAGAAAGAGGCAACACGAATTCAACGAATATACGTAAATCTAACGATTACTGCTACACTTGTGACAAAAAAAGCCTACGTAAAATGAAAATCCCGCTGCGGAATTTCTCCGCAGCGGGATCAATTTATATGCCAAAACGGCCAAAAGTCTTATTTCAAACAGTTTCCAGGCGCAGAAAAAGCCCACCGTAATTCTATCGAAATTACGGTGGACTTATGGTCGGAGTGTAATTATAGGATTTCAGAAAACGCAGATATATCAATGGTTTGCTGGCAGTCGGCAAGAGGTATTTATTCTAAAGCCAATCGCATAGACCACGGTTCTTCTATCAACGTGCGCTGCGAACTTGCTGTTGAATTTTACAGCAGAATGGGGTATACTGTGTTTGAAAGGAGCTGATAGATATGCCGAACATTAAACCCATTTCTGACCTGCGAAATTACAGCGAGGTACTGCATGATGTGGCTGTGGGCGCTCCTGTCTTTTTGACGAAAAACGGGCGCGGGCGGTACGCCATCGTGGATATGCAGGACTATGAGAGAACACAGGCGACCATCCGCCTGATGAATGAGCTTGCAAAAGGCCGTCACTCCGGCGAAACGGAAGGCTGGCTGACACCGGACGATATGAGGGCGCATTTCCGCGCAAGATCGAATGAAGAATAAAATTCATTATTCATCCGAGTCCCGTCGTGATTTGGATGACATTTGGGATTACATCGTATCGGAACTTCAAAATTGTTCTGCTGAGGAGCGCGTGATTGATCGCATTATGGACGCGGTTGACCCGTTGAAAAATTTCGCAGAAATGGGAACCCCGTTATCCTCTATTGCAGATGTAGGAACAGACTATCGTTTTCTTGTCAGCGGCAATTATATGGTGTTTTTCCGTGTGCAAGGCAGCGATGTCTACATTGACCGAGTTCTGTATGGCCGCAGAGATTACATGAGCGTCCTATTTAAAGACCTGCTGTGCGAAGAAAAAACCGAATAAAATTAAAAACCGGCAAGTTTCTACGGAAACTTGCCGGTTTTGTAATTACTTTTTCGCTTTATCTGCGAGTTCTATTAGTTTGCTAAAACTATCTGGATTTTCGATTAGCTTAGGCAATAGCTGAAGCATCATTTGGTTAGCAAACTGTTCATTTTGCGGAGTATTTTGTTGGCCAACCGCATCGGACGCAGTCTTTTCTGCTGCCTTAATTTGCAGCTTTTTCAAAACTTCATCATCATTTTTTCGATTTAGAAGGCCATTTGGATAGTAATACCGCTTGAGATCATCCCAACGTATATCTTTATATCCGCACGCAAGCGCCATCTCTTCAAGTAATTTTATGTATCTATCATTAAGCTGTTGTGGATTTGAAGAAGGTTTGTCTGCTTCATCCATATAGGACTTCCAAGCTTGTCTAACTTTCTGATTTTTGTGAAAAATTACATCAATTGAGTTAAGCGATTTAACATTTTCTTCTTCGGAAATAAAAAACCTGTAAGAAACTGCTGTTTCAAAGACTCTGCGTTTTGCGGTTTGTTCACCAGAAAACTTTTGATAAAGAATCGTAATCACAGTTGCGACGACACCAGAAAAAACAACAGATAAAACAGTAACGATGATATCCATAAATGCACACCCCTATCAATTCTGCGTTTTTTAATAGTATAGTCGAATTTTAACAACTAATCAAGAGAATAAAAAACAGGTGAGTCCTATAAGGACTCACCTGTGGTCCGAGTGACAGGGTTCGAACCTGCGGCCTGATGGTCCCAAACTTATCGGGAACACTTTTTCTGCTCGTTTATAGCGGTTTTCAGCCGTTTCCTATTTGTTTTACTTACTCTTTGACGCTCTTATCTCCACTGTTTTCGGGTGTCCCAGCGCCGTCTGTGGTAATCTATGTGGTCAAAAATGCTTCCCGCCCGGTTTCCGGTGAAGATTCACCGATGCCGGACGGGAAGCGTTTTGCGTTTCAAACCGTCTGCATTGTAACTCTGAGGAGGGTGTTATGCAAGTGGTTTCTACGAAGGTGGCAGCTCAATAGCTGAGCCGCAATATACAAAGAATAGGCGTTTTACAGCCGGAGACAGGAGGGCTATCCGAGTCTCTGTGTATAAATCCCTTAATACAGGCATAATAGTAAGGGATTTATGGCACAGCCCATTG
>ENA-ORTY01000925-ORTY01000925.1-human-gut-metagenome-genome-assembly--contig:-NODE-925-length-35806-cov-20.680540_pt1 | contig 35806 bp, 34 predicted proteins | sample MGYA00241917_ERZ509198 | MGnify/ENA primary metagenome ERZ509198 (study PRJEB26280, sample SAMEA2338857) | human gut metagenome | biome: human gut; feature: human-associated habitat; material: faeces...
AATTAAGCCTCCCTTGTGTAAAGGGAGGTGACACGAAGTGTCGGAGGGATTGTAATATAATGAAATATTGATATCTAAATTACGCAAGTATCTTTAGTTCGCATTGTATTGTAAAATCAATCTTGTTTCGTTTTTTTATTCGTACTACAAGGAAAACTCTATCAAATCATCACTATAAATATGCGTATTATAAAACAATCCCTCAGTCAGCAAGGCTGACAGCTCCCTTTACACAAGGGAGCCTTGCTTGGTAAGTATAGATATTCCATTACACAAGGTAACCTAGTTTGGTGTTTATAAATACCTTTACGCAAGAAAGAGTTGATTGTGGTGGTGTACCTACTTGCACAAGAATGCCTTTTTTTATTTATAGTTTTATTTTTCCATTTTTTCTTTATCGTAATTTTGTTTGCGGTTATTTATTATTATATATATTTTTCCTTTTCGTTAGTTACTATCTATTCTCGGGCATAAAAAAAAGTGGGCGATTGCCCACTTTTAATTTTTGTGTTATTACATTGTTACCATAAAGAATCTTACGATAAACAATATTGCGATAACTAAGATAATAATATCTTTCGAGAAGAACTCTCCAACTTCGCCTTTCTTTACTGCGAAGTATTCTTTTACGCTGTACTCTTTGGTGAAGAATACTTTGAAGAATTTCAAGGTTATGTAAGATATCATACCAACTGCGATACCGTTTGAAATGCTGTACGTTAAAGGCATCATGATTAAAGTTAAGAAAGCAGGAACAGCGGTAGTTAGGTCGCTGAAATCAACTTCCTTAAAGTTTTTAAGCATTAGCACGCCTACGTAGATAAGAGCAGGAGCAGTAGCAGCAGAAGGAATCATTGATGCAAGTGGAGATAGGAACATTGCTATAAAGAAAAGGAATGCCGTTACTACGCTTGCAAGACCGGTTCTTGCGCCAGCCGATACACCAGATGCCGACTCAACGAAAGTAGTTACGGTAGAAGTACCCATCATAGCGCCAACAACGGTTGCGGTAGAGTCTGCAAACAAGCATTTGTTAAGGTTTTGTGGGTTGCCGTTCTCGTCTAGCATACCTGCCTCAGCAGCAGTTCCTTGTAAAGTTCCCAAAGTATCGAACATATCAACTAGGCAGAAAGTAATTACTAGTAGAATAACTGCAATAGCAGTATCAGCAGTCCAATAAGAGAATCCTTTGAACCAACCTTGAACACCTAGGTTACCAAAATCCTTAAAGGTATCTGCAGGATTTAGAATATTTTGGAATACTGCAAATGCCGTTTCATTGCCAATATTGAACAAGTAATACAAACAAGTTGTAAACAAAATACCAACGATTACGTTTGCTTTTGCTAGTTTCGTTCTAGAAAGTGCTGCAATAAACAAGAAGCCGAAGAACGCAGCAATAGCAGGAGTAATTGCATACCAAGTAACTCCTCCGTTATATACGTTCAAGTTTACTAATTGTACGAAAGTAAATTGGTTAGCAGTAACTAATCCTGCATTTTTCAAACCGATAAATGCAATAAACAAACCGATACCTGCAGGAACTGCCTTTTTAAGACACATAGGTAATGCCTCGGCAATTTTCTTTCTTAGACCCGTAACTGATAGGAACATAAATACAAGACCTGCAACGAAAATTACAGATAAGCCTGCAAAGTATGCGCCGTCAGTAAATGGAGCAGCAGTACCGAAACCTGCTAACATAAACGATACGAAGAAGAAAGAGTTAAGACCCATACCAGGGGCTTGAGCATAAGGCATCTTCGCATACAAAGCCATAAGCAAAGTACCAACGATAGCGCCGATAGCAGTTGCAATATATACTGAATTATACACTGCGCCACTTGTTGCGCCGGAAATACTATTAGGGTTTACAAGCATAATGTAGCACATTGCAAAGAAAGTAGTTACACCACCCATTATTTCCGTTTTAACCGTTGAATTTCTTGCTGAAATTTCGAAGAAATTGTCCAACTTTTGTGAAAACTTCATAATAAAACTCCTTTTTAATAAAATAAACTATTTTTATTATAGCATATTGATACACGAGTAAACAATAGTTTTATTCTAATAAACATTAATTAAAAACAAAAATTTTCGTTTCGCCTTTTTTTAGCCGATTTTTTACTAAAAATGATAAAAATATCAAATCAGCTCATACTATTATCAAAAAAGGAGAACGCTATGAACAAAAAAGTAGAAGAAATAATAAAAGAATATTCAAAGCCTACCCCACTAGGTAGTTACAACGGCAATTCGTCTATGTTTAACGAGCCAACGCAAGACGCAGACGACCTATAACCACGCTCACGGCAAGCCAAGTTTTATATAGCAACAACTAGCAAAAAGTAAAAGCGTTACGATATGTGCGTAACGCTATCTTTCTAATATCTAACTAGCACTATCACTGTTTTGGGGTTACACTTGCCAACATAGACTTCTCTAAATAACCCGTTTTATTCAATCACTCTAAGGTCTTTTACGTCTACGTATATGCTATCTCCATAAAAATTGCCCTTTTCGTCAATGCCCGAAAAATCGACTTCAACGCTATTTTGTACGGCATTATCGTCCACCACCACGCCAACGTCACCTTTGCGTATACCATATTTCGTGTATTTGCTATCCTCAACTATTAGTTTTACTCTGTCGTACTCTTTTACGTTTAACGGCTCGAAACTCGATTTTGCATTTTTTATAATGCTATCTAAACGGCTGTTTAATTCTATTTTTATTTTTTCGGAAAGTTCAAGTTTTTCCTTTGCTACGTCGCAAATATTTATTTTTACAACAATACAATCACCCTGATTTTTTGGGTTAAAAAATAACACGTCCAAAATCATCGTATTCATACCCTAATACTATCCCGCGCATACCCTTTTCAAGTTTATTTTTTCTAAATGGTTTGTCATTTTTAAGTATAACTAAATAAAAATTTTTCATTTTATCCAACCAACGTAAAACGCTTTTCTTTTTACTTTTTTATTAAATCACTAAGTAACTCAAATTATATCACGACTACTAAATTAAAACGAAAATTGACAAAAATTATCCAATCAAAGTTTTTCTTATGCTTTCTCGCACGTTTTCAAAACGTCGTTTCTATGCCTTTTTTTGAAAACTCGCTTTTTTATGCCCGTTAATATTTACGCTATGAAAAAAGGAGGCTTTTTGCCCCCCTATTTTTCGTTTAGTGGTTTATGTGAAGATTATAAATTACGTGCTTACGTTATCTTTCGCTGATTGGTACGTACTTTTTGTTTGCTTTTACGCTGACGTAAGCAGGACGAATAATCTTGCCTGCGCATTGCAATTCTTCTATTCTGTGCGCGCTCCAACCTGCAATTCTGGCTATTGCAAAAATAGGCGTATACAGTTCGTACGGCAAGCCCAAAATTTTGTAAACTAGCCCCGAATAAAAGTCGATATTTGCACTAACGCCCTTGTACATTTGTCTTTTTTCGGCTATCACCCTAGGCGCTATTTCGGCAACTGCCTCGTACAAGGCGTACTCTTCTTCCATGCCCTTTTCTACCGACAACGCCTTTACGTAACTTTTCAGTATTTCTGCCCTTGGGTCAGACAACGAATATACTGCGTGCCCCATACCGTAAATTAGTCCAAGTTTATCAAACGCCTCTTTATTTAGCAATTTACGCAGATAAACCTCGATTTCTGCTTTATTCGTTACGTCGATATTCTTTTTCATATCGTCAAACATTTGCACTACTTTAATGTTTGCGCCACCGTGCTTTGGTCCTTTTAGCGAGCCGAGCGCAGCCGCTATTGCCGAGTACGTATCCGTTCCTGACGAACTAACTACGTGGGTTGTAAAGGTGCTGTTATTTCCACCGCCGTGCTCGGCGTGTAAAACAAGGCACAAGTCCAAAAGTTCTGCTTCAAGGTCGGTAAACTTGCCGTCCTCACGAAGCAAGTACAAAATATTTTCAGCCGTATCGTATTCCTTTTTTGGATAGTGTATAAACAAACTTTGTTCGTTGTGATAGTGTTGGTGCGATTGATAGGAATATACGGCAAGAAGTGGGAACTCCGCAATAAGTTTTAGGCATTGCCTTAAAACGTTTGCCGTAGACGTATCGTCGGGATAATCGTCGTAGGAGTACAACGCAAGCACGCACCTAGACAGCATATTCATCATATTTTTGCCCGGCGCTTTTAGTATCATATCCCTTACGAAACTAGGTGGCAAACATCTAAGTTCGCTAAGCTCTTGCTTAAACTCGTCAAGTTGTTTTTGAGTTGGCAACTTTGACGTAAGCAATAAATAGGTAACTTCCTCAAAGCCGTGCCTATTTTCGCTAGCAAATCCCCTAACGATATCCTTTACGTTTACGCCTCTGTAATAAAGTTCGCCGTCGCAAGGGATTTTGTTGCCGTCTTTATCTACGTCCTTTGCTTTTATATTAGATATTTCCGTAAGACCTGCTACTATTCCATTGCCGTTTATGTCCCTAAGCCCTTTTTTTACGTCGTATTTTGCATACAATTCGGGCGCAATTTTATTGCGTCTGTCCGACGCTTTGGCAAGTTCTCTTACGTATGGTGTGATTTCTGAATAATTATCTCTCATATTACCTCCATAGTCGCTACGCTACCATTATACAACTTGACAACCATTTTATAAAATATTATAATGTTATAACATTGATAAGTAAAAGGTTATGATATGACGATTAGACACTTAAAAACTTTTATTGCCGTATGTAAATGCGGTGGAATAACGGCAGCAGCAAAAGAACTACGTGTGGCTCAGCCAGCCGTTAGCCAAACGATAAGCGAAATGGAAAAATACTACGACGTGGTGCTATTTAATAGAATTAAGCAACGGCTTGTGATTACCGATGCGGGCAAAGACCTGTATTTTAAGGCAAAAGACGTGGTAGAAAGTTTTGACGAATTTGAAAACCTTGCCTTTAACGGCGACTATTCGGCTGTGATAAAAATAGGTACGTCGGTTACGATAGGCAAGCAGTACGTACCAAAAATTTTGAAAAAACTGCGTGAAACCTACCCTACCGTGAAGCCTATACTTAAAATAGACAAAGCATCGGTAATTGAAAACGAACTATCCATAGGCAATCTTGATTTTGCTATCGTGGAAACGTCGGTAAAAGCGACCAATATATTGTCTTTCGAATTTGACAAAGATAGGCTGGTTGCAATTAGTGGCAACGATTATCTTAAAAAGGACGAACTAACTTTAAGCGAACTACTTAATTACGACATACTACTTAGGGAAAAAGGTAGCGCTTCTAGGGACTACCTAGATAGTTTGCTTGCCCTAAACGGTTTAACTGCTACTCCTACCATAGAGTCTATTAGCAACCAAGCGATTATTTCGTCGGTAATAGAAGGTCAAGGAGTGTCGGTACTGCCTGAAAATATCGTTGCGCCGTACTTAGAAAGAGGACAAGTAAAAGCGTTTAGTATAATAGGCGAAGATCTAGAAAGAGTTGCCTATATAATTACCCATAAAAACAAAAAATTATCGGGGCTACAAAACGCCATATTCGAAGACTGCAAAAATAAGCGATTTGACTAATACGTTAGTGGCTAACAATTAAAATAATAACCTTAAACCCTAGTAATTACTACACTTTTAGATAATATCGTGCCTATCTAATTGCCGTTATCGTTAATCGTTTTTACACGATTTAATAGGATATTTTGTTGCTTATTCTCTATCTATTTATAGTTTATTTACACTAACTTTTAAGTATATATTACTAAATTACGTATATGCTTCGTTTACGAATATTACGTAAAAAGGACGCAACATAGCGTCCTTTTAATTTTTTCTTAGCATATTCGTCCATTACGATTATTGCTTTTGAGCGTACCAAAATTATAGTTTAGATATTTCTACGCCCTCTTTGGTATCTTTTACTTGATAGCCAAGTTTTGTAATTTCGTTACGATATTCGTCAGCCTTTGCCCAATCTTTTTCTAATTTTGCATGTTTTCTCTTTTCTACAAGGTCCATTACTTCGCTTGGGATATCAGCCGTATCAACCTTAAGTGCTTTTGCCTCGTTTAGTCTTAAACCAAACACTTTGTCCATTTCAAGCGCTAAGTCGTAAATATCTTTGCTCTTTGGCTCTTTAACTGCTTTCCACAAAACGCCTAGTGCAAGAGGCAAATTCAAATCGTCGTCGATTGCCTCCTTAAACTCGGCTAGGTATCCGTCAATAACTGCCTTATCGGTAGGCACGGTTGATATTTTGTGTTGGTACAAAAGACCTAATAGCCTATTGTACGACGTTTTTGCGCCGTCCATACCCTCGAACGTGAAGTTCAGTTTGTTTCTGTAATGTGCGTTTAGGCAAAAATATCTATATACAAGTGGCTCGTAACCCTTTTGTTCTAGTTCGCTTATCGTATAAACGTTGCCTAGACTCTTACTCATTTTGCCGTTATTTACTAGCATAAATTCGCCGTGACACCAGAAGTTTACGCTCTTTTTGCCCGTAATTGCTTCGTTTTGCGCAATTTCGTTTTCGTGGTGAACGGGAATATGGTCCACGCCACCCGTGTGAATATCAAAGTGTTGTCCTAAATACTTGATACTCATTGCCGAGCACTCTATATGCCAACCAGGGTATCCCATTCCCCAAGGCGAAGTCCATTGCATAATATGCTCTTTCGGTGCTTTTTTCCAAACGGCAAAGTCGTACGGATTGCGTTTTTCAGGGTTTACTTCCACCCTTGCGCCAGCAATTTGCTCGTCTAGGTTTAGCCTAGAAAGTTGACCGTATTTTGGGAATTTAGATATATCGTAATATATTCCGTCGCTAGTTTCGTAAGCGTAGCCCTTTTCGATAAGTTTTTCTACGTACTTTATCATATCGTCGATATGTTCGGTTGCCTTTGCAATTATTTCAGGCTTGCCTATATTCAATTTTTCCAAATCCTCGAAGAACACTTTGGTGTAAAATTCCGCTATTTCGTATGGGCTTTTTTGCTCCTTTTTAGCGGCTTTTTCCATTTTATCTTCACCGTCGTCGGCATCCGATTGCAAGTGTCCTACGTCGGTAATATTCATTACGCCCTTTAATTTGTAGCCGTCGTACTTTAATACTCGACGCAAAATATCCATAAAGATATAGGTACGCATATTGCCTATGTGCGCATAGCTGTACACGGTAGGTCCGCACGAATACATAGTTACTTTTTTGTCACTTATAGGGCTAAATTCCTCTTTTTTTCTCGTAAGCGTGTTGTAAAGACTTAACATTTTAATCTCCTTATATAAAAAATCGCCCTTAAATAAGGACGATAGTCGTTGTTCCACCTTAATTTAGCAAAAACTTTAACGCAGTTATACGTAGCGACATTTCCTTCGCTCTGCTAAGCAATCGCACTTTGGGCGCTTCTTTTTAGGAAGTTTTCAGCAGGTTACTTCCATTCTCTGTAAAAAAGATTTACGCTTAATCTTATTGCCTACGCATTTGTAATATTATTATACAATATTTACGCCCGTTGTCAAGTCGATTTTATATGGGTTTTAATCGTTTAATTTTTTAACGTATATTCCAAACGCTCCTAACAAGCGGTGTTTTCTAAAACCTATTTTTCGGTAAAAGGATATTGCTCTTTCGTTTTTAACGTCCACGCCAAGCCACACTCCCTTTACGTTATCTGCCTTAAATCTATCAATAAGCACAGTGATTAACTTAGTTCCGTTGCCCTTTCCGCAGTGCTCTTCTAATATATCAATATGCAAATGAGCAGGATATTTTGCACCAAGCAGTTTGTCTAGCATAAGTTCTGTCCTTTTTGTCAGGTATTCCCCTTTATCCACGGCTTTTAGTTTTGGCAAAAACTCGCTTTCGTATACTTGCACGTAGCGTTTATAGTCCTCACTACCTACCGCGTATCCCACTACGTTTTCCCCACAAATCAGTTTGTAGCCTACCCCGTACAAAACGTAATAGTCCATAAACAGCAGTTTAGTTTGCAGTGGCTTTTCCTTGTATATTCCCGTTGCAGTTTTTACACATAAATCTTCTAAAACTACTAGGTCGTCTTTTTCTATCTCTTTTATCATATTTCTTTACTAAAAAAGGAGGTTTCCCTCCTTTTCATAACTATTACAGACCGTTAATAAACGCCAAAATTTCGTCTATCGTCATATCACCAAGTTTTTTATCTATTCCAGGTAACACTTTCTCCAAATTGACGTTAGTTATCATACCCCATTTTTCTAATTTGTACATGGTTGCAGTTTTTACTACTTTTATCATTTCGTCTTGTATATTAGTAAGCGTAGCGTCCTTAACTTCGAAAAGCATAGAGCCTTCCGGCGTTTCCATAATATCGGATATTTTAAGTTCCTTTATCTTGCTATCAATATTCGTTCCAAGCGTAGATAAGGTTTCGCCTGCTAGATTTTGTAAAAGTTTTGACGAACTCGTGTCTATATCAATTATCTCGCCAAGCGTTAACGTATTCATAGCGTCGGCCAGTTTCATAATTTCTTTATCTTTTAACGCTTGCATAATTTTTGGCGAATTTGCGTCTATATTCAAAACGTCGCCCAAAACGATAGGTTTATCGCTATTTTCTGCAAAACCTTTTAATATATCTACAAGCAATTTATCGTTGTTCGCCTCGCTAAACAACGGTATATCAGGTAGCATATGCGGATCTATTTGCCTTAAATTTATCACCTTGATGCGGTTTATAACGCCGTCAAAAACTGCTTTGGTATTATCGGCAACCTCTTTGATACTTGCGTTTAACATCGGGCTCATCATCTCTTTTAGATTCTCGTCGTCAAACCCAACTCCTACAAGCCCCATTAAATCGCCTGTTTTTATCTTCATTACTTCGCTATACACGTTGCCAAGCCCTACGCTCATTACGCCGTCAAGGCACTTATAGTCCTTATCTTCGCCAAGTTTACTTTTGATTATGCCAAGAACGTCTATACCGAAATTCTTTTTAATGTCGTTAAAGCTAGTATTTTGGATATTGTTCATTGTGCCAACTAACAGTTGTCCCATCTCGTAAATAGACTTGTCGCCGTAGGTGTTTTCCTCGCCGGGAGTAAGATCCACGCCGAACATACCTTCAATAGTCGATAAAGGAACGGCTGCAAAAAGCACGTAGCCACCTATACCGATTACTAATAATATTACGATTACGCCGGTAAGAAAACCGGAAAAAAACTTCATCATAGCCTACACCCCAAACAATCTAGAAAAAATTTGACCTAGAATATTATTCTCAACAAGCCATTTGCCTATCGTGGATATTTCTATTTGTTGTTGCAATACGTCGGCAGAAGGGATATTCATACCGGCTACCCACGAAACTACTGCCATACCTATAATTACTAATACCATTGCCTTTACTCCGCTATAAACAGCGCCTAGCAATTTGTCCAAAACTTTTAGGATATAAACTTTATCTAATAGTGCTTGGTATAGCCTGTTGATAATAATAAACAGCAACTTAATAACTATACAAAGCAGTACGAACGCTATTGCTAAAAAGATGATATTGGTTAAAGCAGGCGCAAGTTTGTCTACTAGACTTATTCCCGATTGTCCTTTCATAATAGTAGGTAGTAGCGCTTTCATAATAAGCGCCATCCAGCCCAAACTCGTTTGCTGTAAAGCCTCGGTAAACTCCACGTTATTGCCACCGACTACTACGTAATAAAGGTTGTTTGCCTCGTCAAAATATATAGGCGTAGTTGCTATTTCGCCACCTGCGGATATCAAACTGCCCGTTAATTGCTCGGTAATAGATATGCCCATTGAAGAACCTTTTAACGCCTCGGCAGTAACTCCGCTAAGCATTAACGAAATAAGCACGATAACTATAAACGAATTTTTAAGCGACTTACCAAACCCCCTTATTGCTCCAAGTAATAATCCTAAACCTAATATTACTCCGATTGCTATATCTAAATAAGGCACGGTAGACGCTAGCATTGTATATGCCATATCTCCTCCTAGTTTCTCTTTTTTAACTCTAATAAGTATACCATAATAACAAGTATATTTACAACTTTGTAATTACATTTTAATTAATTTCTATTTTTTTTCTAAAAAAATTCTTTTTTTTACAAAATTTTTACATATTTTGTTTGGTATTAAAGCCTACCCTTTGGCAATACTCTATGCGAGGTAAATTATGAATAAACAATTAGTATTTTTATGTGTAGGAACGAGTAACGTAGTTGGCGATTCGCTTGCGCCCGTTATTGGCGATTATCTAGAAAACAGCAGTTTGCCGTGCTACGTGTACGGCACTACTAAACGCAACGTAAACGCAAAAAACCTTGTTGATTACGTAAATTTTATAGAAGAAACGCATAAGGATAAGATACTTATAGTAATAGACGCAGGTCTAAGCAAAACTCAACAGGTAGGTACGGTTAAAATAACGAAGGGTGGATTAAAACCACAAGGAGCAATAAATAAGCGTGCGACCAAGCTTGGCGACGTGGGAATTCTTGGCGTAGTAAACTATTACTCAACCGACGTAATCGGCGTTTTACGCACGGTAAATCCCGCTTTTATCTCCGCTTTTGGTAAATATCTTGCTGATTTAATCGTTAAAAGCTACAATTCTTTGAAAGCAAGTAGCAACTGATTATTGAGAAAAAGTATTTGGCACTTTTCATATTCTATGATATAATACCATATACAAAATAAATTACTCAATAATTTACGGAGGCAACGATTAAGTGAAAAAAAGCACTAAAACAATTTTGATATGTTTGCTTGTAATCGTGCTGATAGTCGTTCTTGCGCTATCGCTAAGCAATATCGGCAAACCGAAAGAAATAAAACAAGGCGAACTTGAAAATATGATAAAAGAAGGTACCATACAAGAAATTTATATTAAGGGTAACTTCGAAGCATACGTTTTGTTAAAATCGCCTAATAGCAAGGTAGAAGCAAACAAGTTCCCAAATCAAGCAGATTATTACGTAAAAATCTTTTCAAGAAGAGATTTTGAAACGTACCTTCACAATATTCAACAAGAGATGGACGGCGTTGAAGGTTGGAAAAAACCTATCGTGTCCTACGACAATCCTGATAGCGGATCTTTTTGGATAAACCTAATTCCTATCTTCGGCTTTTTGATTATTGCGGGCATATTCATTTACGTATTTAAGCAAAGCCAAGGCGGAAACAGCATGGTGATGAACTTCTCGAAAAATAGAGCAAGACTAAACAACAACATTAAAGTGCGTTTCGACGACGTAGCAGGCGCTGACGAAGAAAAGGAAGAATTGCAAGAAATAGTTGAGTTTTTGAAAAACCCTAAGAAATTCTCCGAACTTGGCGCAAGAATCCCTAAGGGCGTACTTCTAGTAGGTCCTCCTGGAACGGGTAAAACATTGTTTGCTAAGGCAGTTGCAGGTGAAGCAGGCGTTCCGTTCTTCTCGATAAGTGGTTCGGACTTTGTGGAAATGTTCGTTGGTACGGGTGCTGCAAGGGTGAGAGATATGTTCGCCGAAGCAAGAAAAAATATGCCTTGTATCGTATTTATCGACGAGATAGACGCCGTTGGTAGACAAAGGGGTACGGGTCTTGGTGGCGGACACGACGAAAGAGAACAAACCCTTAACCAACTACTTGTACAAATGGACGGCTTTGAGCATTCCGACGGAATTATCATTATGGCTGCAACAAACCGTGCCGATATACTAGACCCTGCTCTTCTTCGTCCGGGCAGATTCGACCGTCAAATTGCGGTAAACCCACCTGACGTAAAAGGTAGAGAAGCAATCTTCAAGGTACACGCAAGAAACAAACCTCTTGGTAGCGACATAGACTTTAAGAAACTAGGTAGACTAACCACAGGCTTTACGGGCGCTGATATTGAAAACCTACTAAACGAAGCTGCAATTCTTGCCGCTAGAAAAAATCTTAAAGTAATCACGATGGTGGAAATAAACGAGGCTATAAACAAGGTAATAGCAGGCCCACAAAAGAAGAGCCACGTAGTTACCGAAACCGACAAGCGTATCACCGCTTTCCACGAATCAGGACACGCAATAGTAGGTCAACTACTTCCGTACTGCGACAACGTACACGAAGTAAGCATTATTCCTCGTGGAATGGCAGCAGGCTACACTATCACCCGTCCTGACAGCGACGACGAGCACGTAACCAAAAACAAGCTAGAAGATACTATCGCTATGATGCTTGCAGGTAGAGCCGCAGAAGAACTTATTATCCACGATATTTCAACGGGCGCATCTAACGATATTCAAAGAGCAAGCGGTATTGCTAGAAAAATGGTAACCGAATGGGGAATGAGCAAAAAACTTGGCAACTTCTTCTTAGGTCAATCGGGCGAAGTATTTATCGGTAGAGATTTTGGTAGCCAACATCAATACAGCGAAGAGATTGCGGGCATTATCGACGAAGAAATCAAAGCAATACTTGATAGAAACTACAAACGTGCGCTAGACCTACTTACCGAAAATAAATCGGTACTAAATAATATGGTAATGGTACTATTTGAAAGAGAAACCATTTACAGCGACGAAGTTGCTTTGTTATTTGAAGGTAAGAGCGCCGAGGAAGTAATCGCTTACAGCAAAAAGCGTGACGAGGACTTGTACAACAAGTCTAAGAAAACCGAAACGCCACAAAACGCAGTAGTCGTTCCTATGCCGTCGGTAAACGAAGAAGTTAAAACGGCTAGCGACGAGCAAACGACGGACGCTAACTCTACTACTTGCGACGTAACCGCTACGACTGAGGTTAAAGAAGATACTTCTGTTAATAGCGACAGCGAAACGACTAATAGTGAAAACGAAACTAGCGAAACGCCTAATAGCGAAGAGCCTAACGATAAAAAAGGCGAAGCCGAATAATCAAAACTTAGTATAAGAAAAAGATAGCCAAAGTTGGCTATCTTTTCTTTTTTGGATTTTTGGCTATATTATGAAGATTACTCGTTTGCTTTTTCTTGAATTGCAGTCCTAAACACCTTTTCTAGTTCCCTAACGCAGTTATCTAGTGCGAACTGTTTTGCGTATTCTACGTACTGCCTACTTAGTTTTTCCTTTTCTTCCTCGTGCTCTATCAAATACTCTATTTTATCTCTTAAATCCATATAATCACCCTGCTTAAATAGATTTTTGTCGCTTAAAGCAAACTGATTAGTTGCAGATATTTTACTATCGGATATAATAGGTACCATACCGCAAGAGAACGCCTCTATACAGGCAATCGCCTCAATTTCAGCGTCGGAAGCATGCACGTATACGTCGGCGTAGTTGCATAACTTGACAAGTTCGGGCTGGCTAAGAAACTTAAATTCTATCGAAACGCCCTTTGCTTTTGCTAGCTTTTGCAAATTCTCTTTTTCAGGACCTACACCACACAATACAAGCACCATTTTATCCTTGTACTTGCTCTCGCTTATTGCTTTTATTATTAAATCCTGACGTTTTTCTTTGGAGTACCTACCTATCATCATTACTACGATCTTGCCTTCGTACTCTTTTGGTCTTTCCACTTTTTCGGGCTTAAATCCCTTGTCTACGCCGTTACTGATTACGTGCGTTTTGCCCGTATATTTGTGCACAGCAAGTTGGTCGGCTATCATTTTGCTTGGGCAATGTATATGCCCGAATTTATTGTAGTAGCCCCTAAAACTGCGATATATTGCTTCGTTTGCCCATTTCATATTGCCAAGTCCCACCGAAAACGTCATATTCTCGGGCTGAACGTGAAATGCGCAAGTCGTTGCAATTCCCATTTCGTCGGCAATCTTTTTGCCCTTTCTTGCTAAAAAGAACGGCATCAAAAAATGCACCACGTCGCTACCTTGAAACGCCTCTCTCATCGTCTTTTTGTCAGGTTTTGCTATTGCCATACCTTGTTCGTGGATAATTTTATCCAAAAACCAAAAATGATACTCCGGTACTACGTACACGTTGTCGTCGCTATTTTTAGTGCAAGTAACTATTCTAACTTCGTTGCCAAACTCTTGAAGTTTTTTGGCAAATCTTAGCGTAGTCATCGTAGTTCCGTTCGTTATTTTACCGTCGTCGCCGACGTATTGATCCATTACTAACGTTATTACCATAATTTATCCTATTATATTCTTAACTTTTTTTAAGATATTAAACCTTTTTATTGACTTAATACACATTTGTGTAATATAATCATTATACTACCAAACGAAAATTTGTCAATAGGGTAAAAAGAGAGAGTGGAAAAAACAGAAAAGGACAAACGCTACCAAAAAACTAAGGTAGCAATCGAAGATGCAATAGAAAAACTATACGAAGCGGGGAAAAACCTGTCGCAAATAACGGTGAGCGAAATAACGAACCTTGCAAATATCACTAGAAAAACCTTTTATCTTCATTACCAAAGCGTAAACGATTTTATTCAGGAACAGATAATAGAATCGGCAGACGGGTTTGCTAGCGCCTATCTAAATAGCGCAATGCCGTTAAACTCGACGATAATGGATTTGTACAAGGCGATAACGAAATCCACGTTTAACAACAAATTTTTAAGGGTTTTGATAAAAAGCAAGTACCACCAAACCGTCTTTTTTGATAGGATAAAATTAAAATTAAAAGCGCATATAAAAAACTACACGCAGGTGGACGACTACGCCCTAGAATTTATCGTTTCGGGGCTTACTTCTACCTACCTACTGTGGCTTTCGACGATAAAAACCAAGGAATATATGCCTACCTTTGACGACGCTATTAAAAAGATGGTTACCTCTGCGCTAAACCTTGTAAAATAGATCTTGCCCACTTTGAACGGGTATTAAACGGTTTACACATAGTATAATGAAAACCCTTTATTGCAATAGGGGTGCAACTTACTTAACATTATTTTGTCTACTAACTTACTTCATATAGAACATACTCCCTAAAATAAAAATACCGACGATTGTCGGCATTTTTTCTTTTTCGTTTCACGTTTTAAGTTGTTTATATCTCTTATTGTTTCGTCTTTTGCAAATACACGATAAGCACGTTTATATCAGCAGGCGATACACCGCTTATTCTACTTGCTTGCCCTAGGTTTAACGGACGAATCATATCTAATTTTTGTCTTGCCTCTACCCTAAGCCCATTCATAGCAAAATAATTGATATTTTCGGGCAGTTTTTTATTTTCTAGTTTTGCAGTTTCCTTAATTTGCGCTAGCTGTTTTTGTAAATAGCCTTCGTATTTTAGTTCGGTTTCAGCCTCGATAAGCGCATCTTCCCTAAACTCTGCAAACTCGCTAAACAAGTCTACTATATCGGTATATTTTACGGCGGTACGCTTAAACAAATCCTTTATCATAATACCGCTTTTCACCATAGTTTCGCCCTTTTCTTCTAGCAGTCCGTTTACCGTTTTAGGCGAAACGGTTTTGTTTGCAAGCTCTATAATTTTTTCAACTTGCGCCTTTTTTTCCAAAGTGTTATCTAGCCTTTCCTTAGTTGCAAGCCCTATATCGTAGCCTATTTGCGTTAGCCTTAAATCTGCGTTATCTTGCCTTAAAAACAATCTATATTCCGCCCTTGACGTCATCATTCTGTACGGCTCTTCCGTGCCTTTCGTTACCAAATCGTCTATAAGCACGCCTATATACGCTTGGTCACGCCTTAATACTAGCGGTTCTTGACCTCTTAAATATAAACTAGCGTTTATGCCCGCAATTAGTCCTTGCGCAGCAGCCTCTTCGTATCCGCTACTGCCGTTTATTTGCCCTGCCGTGAACAATCCTGCAATCTTTTTCGTCATTAGGCTAGGTAGCAATTCCATTGGATTTAGGCAGTCGTACTCGATAGCGTACGCATAACGCAAAAATTTACAATGCTCCAAGCCATCTATGGTGTGGTACATCTCTTCCTGCACGTCGTACGGCAAAGACGAACTTAGCCCCTGTGCATACATTTCGTTGGTAGTGCTACTCTCCGGCTCGATAAATATTTGGTGGCGCTGCTTATCTCTAAAACGCATCACCTTAGTTTCTATCGACGGACAATATCTTGGACCTACGCCCGTAATTTCTCCGTTATATATTGGCGACCTATCCAAATTTTTCACTATTACTTCGTGTGTTTTCGGGTTGGTATACGTTAAATAGCACGGCTCTTTGTTAACAAGTTTTTCCTTCGTCATAAAGGAAAACGCCGATATATTTTCGTCGCCGTCTTGCCTTACCATTTTGGTAAAATCAATGCTGTTTTTATCCAGCCTTGCAGGCGTTCCCGTCTTAAACCTTCTTATTTCTATGCCGTTATCTATAAAACTTTGCGTTAATCCCGTTGCCCTTGCAAAACCCGACGGCCCTTCGTCCTTTACGTACTCGCCTATTATTATCCTTGCATTTAGGTATACGCCACTACATACAACCACCGTTTTTGCCCCGTATTCTATGCCCATAGCGGTTTTTACGCCTGCAATTTTGCCGTCCTTTACAATTAGTTCGGTTGCCTCTTGCTGCACTAAATCAAGATTTTTTTCTTCTTCTAGCACACGTTTCATATATTGATGATACAGCACCTTGTCCGCTTGTCCACGTAGTGACTGAACGGCAGGTCCTTTGCCTGTATTTAGCATTTTGATTTGTAGTAGCGTCTTGTCGGCAGCAATAGCCATTTCGCCACCAAGTGCGTCTATTTCCCTTACCAAATGCCCTTTTGCAGTTCCACCAATGGACGGATTGCACGCCAAAAAGCCTATATTATCTAGGCTAATCGTCATTATTACGGTTTTGTGTCCCATTCTTGCTAAGGCAAGCCCTGCTTCAATGCCTGCGTGTCCTGCCCCAACTACTATTGCGTCGTATTCTTGCATATCTATTTACCCAAACAAAACTTTGAAAAAATTGCGTCTATTATATCTTCCGTTGCAGTCGTTCCCGTTACTTCACCCAGCTTGTTCCAAGCGTTTTTAAGTTCCATAAGTCTTAGGCAATTATCCATCATATCATAGTTGTAATATACTTCGTCTATGCTCTTTTTCGCTTCTACAATCGCTTGGTAATGCCTTTTTAATACTACGGTTTCGCCACCACTAGTTACCTTGCCTTCGCTTACGGCGTTTACTATTTCGTCCAAAACTTTTTTTACGTTCTCGCCCGTTTTGCAAGATACGGGAATTACGCCGTCCTCAAAGTCTTTGCTATCTTCTACCTTGTCTATTTTATTTACTACTCTTATAACTTTTTTGCCTTCAAGTAGTTTTTCAAATTCTTCGTCTTTTTCCTTATCTTCTACGTCCACCACGTACAAGACGATGTCGCTAGATTTCAGTTCGCTTTTTGCCTTTTCTATGCCCACCTTTTCCACTACGTCGTCGCTTTCACGAATACCAGCCGTATCTGTAAAGGTGATTTTTATTCCGCCAACTTCTACGCTCTCTTCTATTACGTCCCTAGTCGTGCCCGCAATATCCGTAACGATTGCACGTTCCTTGCCTAAAAAAGCGTTCAGCATAGAACTTTTGCCAACGTTAGTTTTGCCAACTAGTGCCACCTTAACGCCTTCTTTTACGATTCTGCCGTAAGTATAACTATCTACAAGGCTTTCTATTTCCGCTTTTACGCTTTTCATTTTTTCCCTTGTATATTCGTCCACTTCTTCTTCTAATTCCTCAGGGTAATCAAGGCTTGCTTCACCACGAGCAAGTAGGTCGGTTATTTCATCCTGCAAAGCCACTATTTGTTTTGAAAGTTTGCCTTCCATTAGTCTATACCCTGCATTTAGGCTAGCGTCGCTATCGGCGTTTATCATTTCTATTACGCCTTCGCAATCGGCAAGCGCCATCTTTCCGTTAATGAACGCACGCCTAGTAAACTCGCCCCTATCGGCAAGTTTTGCGCCTTTTTCAAGTAGTAGGTCCACTACTTTATTCACAAGAGCAACTCCGCCGTGGCATTGAAACTCCACTACGTCCTCGCCCGTATAGGAATTTGGCGACTTAAAATATACGGCAAAGCATTTTTCTTTTACGTTTTCTTCGTCGATATTGCCAAGATACATATAATTTGGCTCTGCGTCCATAAAACTTTTCAGTTTTTTTGTTGCAAAAACCTTAGAGGCAATTTCTTTCGCCTCTTTTCCGCTCATTCTTATTACGCCTATTCCTCCGCTTCCAAGCGGTGTACTTATCGCTACAATCGTGTCCATAAAAATAAATAAAGGAAAACCCTTTCGGAATTTTCCTTTTCGCTCTAAAACCTGCTTCTAGAATATCCGAAACTTCTCATTTTTTTCGGTCCATTCTTTTTGAAATTGCTGTTGCTTGCCCCCAAAATATCCAAACTTACGTTGTCATCGGTTTTCTTTTTAGGTAGTATTACTACGTGCCTATCAATGCCTTCGCCCTCGCTTACGGTCTCTACGTATTGATTGTTTTGTAGTGCCGTGTGGATAATCCTTCTTTCAAACGGATTCATAGGTTCAAGTTCTACCTTTTTGCTCGTTTTGTATGCCTTGTAGGCAAGTTTTTTAGCAAGGCTACTTAAAGTTACGTTACGTTTTTCACGGTAATTTTCAGCGTCTACCACTACTTTTACGTAATCTTTTTCGCTATTTTTATTTGCCTCTATTACGGCAAGATATTGTATAGCGTCTAGCGCCTCACCACGATATCCTATTGCCTTTGCGCTGTCTTTTCCCGTGATTTTAACGCTTATTTTATCTTCTAACTTTTCTGCCTTACAAGTAGCGTCTATGCCCATTTTTTCAAGCAAGGTATTTACGAAAACTTCCACCGTTTCGGTTGTGCTGTTTACCGTAAGCCTTACCCTTGCTTTGCTGAACAATCCGCCTTCTTTTAGAACTTCTACCATAACGTCGTCTATTCCTACTTGCAATTCTTCTAGTCCTTGCTTAGTAGCCTCGTCTACGGTAGATGCTTCTATCTCTATCGCTTTTGCCATTATCTCTCCTTATTTGTACGTCGTGGAAAGTTTCTTTTCCTCGGCTTTTTTGTCTATTATCTTAAATATTAAATTCGTAATTAGTTGGAATAACGAAGTAACAAGCGCCGATACGAACATATACAAGGTGAACGCCGAACTATATAGCAAAGCAAATACTAGCATCATGATAGGCATTACCCATTGCATAATTTTCATATTCATTTTGTTTGCTTTTTGCATTTCTTCGCTACCTGCCGGCATTTGACCGTTTGCATTTTGCATCATTTTGCTCGTAACTATGTTTAATACGAATGCAAGAATAGGCAACACTAAATATCCGTTCCAACGGTTGTTGTACTTAGCAATTATCGGGCTCATTACCTTTTGATATTCGCCAGATTCTAGCCCTGATATCTGTATGTTTAGTTTACCCATACCCGTACCAACGAACGTGCCCCAATCCGGAATTGGTTTAGACCAGGTATCTGGCATAAAGATATTCTCAATCCACAAGAAACCTTGTTTTGCCCTAATATCTTTTTCGTATTTTTCTAATACCTTTTCGTTAATATATTTTTGTTTCGCTTCGTCAGTCGTAAGCGTAACGTCTGCCTTTGCCGCTGCTTCTGCCTCGGTGTAAGTGGCTTGAAGTTCTAAAAATACCTCTTTGTTTTGGTATTGAACGGTTGCGTTAAAGCCTGCAAAAACGACGAAGAATATAACCATCGTTAGTATCATAGGCAAGCATGCGCCAAAAGTGGAAAAATGCTCTTTTTTGTAAAGTTGCATTTGCTTTTCTGCTAGTAGTTGTTGGTTATTAGCGTATTGCTTTTGCAATTTTTCCAGTTGTGGTTGCATTCTTTTCATAGCGTTGTTATTCTTTCTCATTACAACCTTTTGCCAAATATCAAAAGGGGAAGTAACGAGTTTTAGAATAATAGTGAACACTACTACCGTCCAACCAAAATTACCGATAACGCTACCTAGGTCGTATAGCCAGTCGCCTATAAAGTTGCCCGTTTGCGCCATCATAAAAAAGTTTGTCAAATTAACCATTTTGCTTTTCCTTTCAAGTTATCTTTTACGGGGTCAAAGCCGCCCTTAGAAAAGGGATTACACCTAAGTATTCGCCACAATCCCATTGCCGTGCCCGTAAATACCCCCCTTTTCTCGATTGCTTCTATCATATAAGTCGAGCAAGTGGGAGTATACACGCAGTTTTTGCCAAGTAACGGCGAAAAATATCTTTGGTAACCTCTTACTAAAAAAATCAACAGCTTTTTCATTGTTCCACGTATAGCGAGGCCTTGGTAAGCAGTTCTTTTATTTTTTCTTGGTATTGACTAAACGTCAGGTTTACTACCTGCGGTCTTGCAACGAAAACGTAATGAGTATGCTTGTCCATATTTTGAATATACCCTCTTACGCTCTCTCTCATCAATCTTTTCACGTGGTTTCTTACCACGCTATTCCCTACTTTTTTACTTACCGAAAAGCCTACCTTTACCGATTGATAGGATTTTACATACACAAGAACCATATATTTATTCGATACGCTTTTGCCGTTACGATATATGTAGTTAAACGAAGCGTTCTTTTTTAATCTATATTGTTTTTGCATATATCCATCGGTTAGGCACTAAGTGCTTTTCTACCTCTTTTTCTTCTTCTAGCAATTACGTTTCTGCCAGCTTTACTGCTCATTCTCTTTCTAAATCCGTGTACCTTGTTTCTTTGTCTTTTCTTTGGTTGATAAGTTCTTTTCATTTATTAAGCCCTCCGCTTGTATTGTATTTTAATATAACCATTAAATTATATATGAAAGAAAGGTCTCTGTCAAACAAAATAAAGCGTAATTGCCAGTAGCGTCTATTTTTTTGCTAATTTTCGCCTTCTTTTGCTATTTTTCTTAGACCTTTCTTCTGTCCGTTTCACAATTTTAGCGTTCTATTCTTCATTTAATTCATAAACGATATTTGCAATTTTCGTATCGTTTCACAGTTAAATAAACGGGCGTTTTAATTGCATATTCTTCATATCGGCAAGTGTTAATTAAAAATAAATCGCACTAAAACCCTACTATTTACTAATATTTCAATTTTTATCGGCAATGTCTAATTATATAATAATATACGTAATTTTATTCGCTTATTATTTACGCTTATTTATATTTAACTTCCACATAAATGCCTATTTTATAAAATTTTGTATCGTTTCAAAAACGCTTAATAATCCAATTCTTTGCCTTGCATCACTTGTGGTATTATTATATCGTTCAGTAGTATCTCGTCTATCGTTCTCACCATTGCCTCTCTGTTCTGCCAATCCGTCAAAAAGTCGCCCGTCGCTTTTGGCCACATTTTCTCTTTCATCTTCCTGTATTGCTGCAAGCATGTTTCATTCAGGTCTAATAGGAACGGCACTAACTTCATCTCTTGTTTTAGTTTCGTATACAGTTCGTTGTTGCTATCTTCCATCATTTCTAGTGCTTGCGTTCCCCACTTGCCCAAAATCACTACGTTCTCGGGTTCTGTTTTCATTCTCTCTGCTCTTTCCATTGCTCTTAACTCTTGTACTGTTGGTCCGTCCCCTTGTGCGTAATGTTCTTCTATTATAATCATACCCTTTTACCTCTCTTCCTTTTATTTCTTGATATAGTTGCGTTACATTTTTATCTGCTTTTACTAAATTTTTATTTCTTAACACGATAAGCGTTACGTCTATTCTTTTTGCTCAATTTTTTCCCTCTCTTTTCTATCTCTATAAACTTTCTATACAACTCGCTCACAAAGTTTAAGTGCGGATAGGTTTTGTTGCAAACCGGAAGGTAAGGTAGTATACTGTTCATACACGTCGTTTTTAATTTTTCTATTTCCTGCTCGGTTAAAGGCTCGTGAAACACTTTTTTTAAGAATTTTTCGGCATTACTGCCACCCACCGCTTTTTCATATATTGTTTCTAATTGGCTATTGATAATAAACACATTGCTCACTTCTTTGGACTTAGCAAGTAGCCCTATCGAGTACGGTAACGACGCCACTTCGAAATCGTGCATATCTAGCGAGTAATTTCTAGCAGGCCTTCCTTTTTGCTTGTTTTCAGCGTATTTTGATATTAAATTTATCTTTGAGATATCTGGTTTTATTGCATCTACGAATACCAATATCTCAAAACCCGTTCCGTATTGGTCTATAATTCTTTGATTTTTGCAAAAATTACTTAATGCATCTACAATAACTACGTTATATTTCTTTTTCGACAGCACGTCGTTTATGGCAATCTCCAATTCGCAAGCCCAATCCTCGTCAACAATATCCCAAAAGTCTGCATTATCATCAAAATATTCATAATTCGGGTGATATTTAATATATTCGTTTTTATCCACCAAGATTGCGTTTCCGTTAAGGGTGTCAAATATCTTTTTTATCGCATATTCCTTTTCAACCCCCATTTGTCCACCAACAAACACCAACTTTGGATTTTCCACTTCGTGCACGTTATCATCGTCTATTGCCTTATTTAATAGTGCTTGCTTCGTAGTTTCAAATTCGTCCATCGTATATGCGCTTGTTACTTTATTATCTTTCAGCGCCATAAATAATTGTTCTGCAAAATGATTGATACCTTTTAGGATTAAGGTATTTTCTGCGTCCTTAGGGTCGTCGTATTTACGTTTATTCATATTGCTAACAACGTCTAAAAGTTCGCCCTCTTTATTTGGGAACTTATCTATAAGGTCGCCAATCAGAGCCCCTACAATGCCGTCTTTGTAACTCTCTTCGCTTACGTCTTCAAGTTTTTCCTTATCTACTTCAAATACCACAACGTCCCTTTCTTTGTCTAAATAAGATTTGTCAAACAATGCCATAATGTAACTCCTTAAAAATAAAAATTATAAAATTTTGAAATATGCTACACAAATTACAAACGATTATTTGGAAATAAATAAAAAATTAAATTAAAATAAAATCAATAAACCTAATCAAAACTTAAAATAAATACAAAAACTAAAATCAACTTCTTCTTTGCAATATGAATTTTTAACAAAAACTTTATAAATAAATCTAAAAATATACAAACGGTAAAACGTTCAATCGAACTACTACCTACCTTTATTATACCCCAATTATCGTTATTGTCAACTACTTTTTATCTTTAGATAAGCCCCAAATATACAAAAAAATTTCATTAAATAACAAATTTATTATTTTTTATAATATAAATAATATTGCATATTTATACATTTTTAATTAAAATATTTAAGGAAATATTTATATATATTCATTTTTGATAATTATAATTAGCAAATATTACAATTTGCATATATATAATTAAGATGCTATACGTTGCAATAAAAACAGGAATAAAACTAGCGATTAAAAAATTCTTTATATAATAACTTTGGATATCAAAAAAATAAAAATCACTAATATATAAAGAAAATCTAACCAATTAAATCTTTCAATTATATTTATTTTTATAATCAATTTTTTAGATATTAAATATAAAATCTTTAATAATTTATAAATAAATTCTAAATAATTCATTTTAATTTAGATATCCATATTTTTGGATAAAATTTTACTAATTATTTTATTAAATTACTAAATAAAATTTATAATTTAGGCATCAAATTATTAAAAAAACTATATATTATTATAAAAAATACCAATTATTCCTTAATGATACAATTTACTAATTTTTTTCCAATGTAAAAGTAAATTATTTAATAAAAATATAATCTTAAAATTAAAAATTCTAAAATTTGTAACTTAAAAATCTTCAACTACGTGATTTTTTATACTCGAACAGGATAAAATTATTCATTTTTGTTATTTTTTGGTTATTATATATAGTTAAATATATAAATTGAAATATTTTATGATGCCTAATAAATATATTTATACCTTTTTGACGTTATTATAGCGAATATACTAAAAATCTAATAAAATACAAACAAACTGCAAAAATTTGTAAAGTTTATTACCCAGCCTTTTAATAAGCTTATCCTATACTAATCTAAACACTATTCCACCAGAACAAATCATTTTATATATCAACATATAATTAACTTTGGTTCTTCGATATCTATTAGGTCTTTTGGTCGCAACGTAACTACTACCCGAAGCACCTTCCGTATTGAATATATATACCTCCTTTTGCATATTTACGCCATTTATATATACAATAAAGCACCATATAGCATAAATATACACCCTTTTAATTTTCTTATAACTATTCTTCGACCGCTGTACGTTCTTATCTTTGCATTGACCAACAGAACATATTTACTTTTTTATAAACGTTTCTATGTTATTTGAACATCTGCATTTTGATATTACTTACACACTTTATACGTATTTTCCTTCACTAATATGCTTTATTTTACAATTAACTACATATATTTATAAAATTAAACATCTAATTACAAACGATTAAGTATTTTGCTTCTCTTTCTGGAAGAAACAAGACGTAAACGTATTTATAATTTCAAACTTATTACCAAACCGTATCAAAATATATTTGCATTACAAAATTCCTTGATTTATTTACAATTATAATACTTTTTGTACTTTTTCACATACGTTCTACCAAACACGCAATATTTTATTATTTTATTCCTTTGGTCTTATTATTCGTGTGTATTATTTTTTGTATTTATTCTTATTTTTAGCTTTAATTTTATTTTCCCAATGTTACAATTTTCTTATTATCCACATTTTTATCCACAATATTATTAACTTATCCACAAATTTTTATTCTTTTTCAAATTTATATTATAGGTTATTCAATCTTTCACTAATAATTTTATTTAATTTAATCTTAATTTTTATATATTTTATATAATTGTTTCACGTGGAACAATATAAGCTTTTATCTAACTTACTATTAATTGTTTTCATAATCAAAAAGCATATGTTTCACATGGAACAACGCCCCATCGCTCGATCGTTTCACGTTAAACAATCTATTCATTATATATGTATATTTTCTTATTTTATACATAATATATGTATATTTTACCGTATTTATGTATATTATCGTATGTTTTATACATTATTTTGGTATGCAAAATAAATAACCGATTTTGCTCCTTGAAAATTTTTATTAATTTTTTGCTGTTTTGCTCATTGAAAAAATTATGGAAAATGTTTAACAAATTAACAAATATTCATATATTTAATAAAAATGCATATTTTTTAATAAAAATACTAATATTATTCGTGTTTTTTAATAAATTTTTGTATTTATATACTTTTTTTGCATATTTTTATATATTTGTTTCACAATACAATAAAATATTAAAAATTGCTGCAATTTTGCTAATTTTGATGCACTTTTATACGATTTTAGGATATTTTAAGCATTTTTCACAGCCAAACGTCTATATTAGATACGTTGTTTGGAAAACGTTTAATAATATTCTCAATGCAAAGAATTAATATACACCTTTTCGTGTATTTATTCATTACTTTACGCTAAACCATACCTATATTCACGTTAAACCAAGACACTATCCCCTTGTTTTATTCGTTTATTTAACTGCTCCTTGAAAATTTTATTTATTTTTTTCTAATTATAATTAGCAAATATATTACGCTTCGTGTAAATTAAAAACAAAAAAAGACCACGAAAGTAGTCTTTAATTGTATTTTTACTTATATTTAGTTTTAATTAGCGTCTTGCGTTTCTAAAATTGTTTCTTATATTATTATTGTAAAATTATATTTGCAATTTACAAGTTTTTTTCAATAAAACTTTTTTTAACTTTGCAAATAACCTAACTTTTAGTACTATGCTTTTAGCACACTAAGATATTTTTGTATTTCTTCCTTGGCTTTTTGTAGGTCGTGCTCCTTGTAGTTACCGCACTCCATTTCGGAGCAACCGGGAATATAGTCAAGTTCTAGACATTTTTCCATACAATTTATAGTCAGTTGCCTTGCTTCATCCTTATCTATACCTAGTAGCAATAGGTAAAAACCCGTTCTGCAACCCATAGGTCCAAAATATACTACCTTGTCTTGAACGTTGCTGTTTCTTACAACGGTTGCGAACAAATGTTCGATAGTGTGCATTGCATCAATAGGAACGTAACTGCCACCGTTTGGCTTTTTGAACCTAAGATCGTAGGTGAAAATACCGTTTGCAACTCCTGACAAATAAAAACCTTCCTTGTGAACGGTATGGTCTATCGTAAATGATTTAATTCTTTTTAACTCTTCCATAGTATCCTCTCTAATTTTGCAAAGTTTTAAGCAGTTTGATAATTAAGTCTACGTACTCTTTTACGCCCGATTTAACTATATCTCTAAATTCGTATTTAGCATCGTCGCTTGCGTTATCCGATATACATTTAATAAGTAGGCACGGCACTTCGTTTGCCTCGCTAGTAATTACTATACCTGCACTTTCCATTTCGCAAACGTCGGCGTCAAAGTCCCTGATAAGCCATTGTTTTTTGCTTTCTTCGCCGATAAATTTGTCGGACGAGGCAACCCTAACTTCCTTGATGTTTTCTAGTTTTAGCACCTCTTTTCTTAGAGTTTCGTCGGTTGTAAAGTAGATACTTTCTCTATCTGGGTACTCGCCAACTTTCATTTCTGGATTTAGGGCTGTGATATCAAAATCAAAGTGTACCATTTCTTTTACTAGCACAAGGTCCTTACATTTGTACTCGGGTTTTAGCGAACCGCATAGCCCAAAATTAAGTATCATTTCCACGCCGAATTTCGTGATTAAATATTGCGTCATCATAGTGGCTGCAATTTCACCTTCGGCAGTATCGGTAACGTACAAATCAAGTTTACCGTTTACGTAATGATAAATTTCTCTACTGCCTACTCGTATACTTTCTTGTTTTTCGCCTATTTTGTCGTACAAAGCCTCAAATTCGGACTTCATAGCAACTATTATTCCTATTCGTTTCATATTTACCTCACGATTTATTATATCACAAGTTTGTAAAAACGAAAAATAAATGGTATAATAATATAAAGTAAAAAATTTAAGGAAAGATAATGGAAAAACTAATAGAAAAAGCGTCTAAATTAGATATAAATATCAGCGAAAACCAAAACGAACTTTTTAATAAATATTACCAAAACGTAGTTTTACGCAACCAAACTTGCAATTTAACCTCGATTTTGGAAGAAAATGAGTTTGTAGACAAGCATATTATCGATAGCATTGCAGGGCAAAAATTTATAGGTGAAAACGCAAAAGTTTGCGATATTGGAGCAGGCGCAGGATTTCCTAGTATACCATTAAAAATAGTTAGGCAAGACCTTGATTTCACACTTATAGACAGCCTAAATAAAAGGGTGGTTTTTCTAAACGACACCGTTAATTTGCTTGGGCTTAGCAGTATAAAAGCCTATCATTTACGGGCAGAAGAGGCTGCTAGAAAGGATTTTAGAGAGAGTTTCGACGTGGTGGTTGCAAGGGCAGTTGCATCGCTTAATACCCTTATCGAGTACGCCGTTCCACTTCTTAAAGTCGGTGGCATTTTCGTAGCATACAAAGGCAACGCCGACGAAGAAATTGCAAACGCTAAATACGCACTATCTAAATTGCACGCTAAAATTATAGAGATAGACAAGTTTACTTTGCCTGAAACAGACTACAATAGAACGCTTGTCGTTATTAAAAAAGAGGCAAAAACAGATAAGTTATATCCAAGGGATAAAAACAAGCCGAAATTAAGCCCTCTATAATCAATAATGTTAATAATTTTTGCTATTTTTTTAATATAAATGAAATAAAAATAGTTAGATGGTATTTTTTGCTTTATTTTATTCTAAAAAATGATATAATTATATATAGTAAATCAAAAGTAAGAGGTTTTAATGGGAAAAATTATCACTTTCACCAACCAAAAAGGTGGCGTTGGTAAAACGACTACCTGCGTAAACGTTGCTGCATACCTTGCTATTGCAGGTAAAAAGGTTCTTTTAATCGACATGGACCCACAAGGCAACGCAAGTAGTGGTCTTGGCGCAAAAAAATCCAAAAATTCCTTCTCGGTATACAATTTATTATGTACTGACAAATCTATTTTAGACGACGGCGTTTTACAGGAAACTTCCGTTCCTAATTTGTCTATTTTGCCTTCTAATATAGACCTAGCGGGCGCTGAAATAGAACTTGCAGGAATAGAAAAGGGCAGAGAGAAAATCTTAAAACAAAAAATTGCCCCTGTAAAAGATATGTTCGACTACATAGTTTTGGATTGTCCGCCTTCTCTTGGACTACTTACGTTAAACTCTCTTACCGCAAGCGATTCACTAATAATTCCTATTCAATGCGAATTTTATGCGCTTGAAGGTTTGTCGCAACTGATAAATACCGTTCGTATAGTTAAAAAATTCCTTAACAAAGATTTGGAAATAGAGGGAGTTGTACTAACTATGTTCGACAGTAGGTCGAAACTTTCTTTCCAAGTAGAAGACGAAATACGAAAATTCTTCGGCAACGTTGTGTACGAAACCAAAATTCCACGAAACGTAAAACTAGCAGAAGCGCCAAGTTACGGAAAACCTATCGTAGTGTACGATAAATCTTGCAACGGTGCTATTGCTTATACTAAACTAACTATAGAATTTATTAAACGTCAAGCAAAAAACTGAGGTGAACTATGTCTGAAAAAAATCCACTAGGAAAAGGTCTTAACGCATTATTTAGCGACATTTTAGACGACGACTTTATCGAAACCAAAACCATTATTAAAAAACAATTAGACGACGTTGATATCAATTTGATAGATACCAACCCTAACCAACCAAGAAAATATTTTGACGAGGACGCCCTTAAAGATTTGGCGGAGTCTATTAAGCATTACGGCATTATCCAACCGCTTATTCTTCTTCAAACGGGCGAAAGATATCTAATAATTGCGGGCGAAAGAAGGTTTAGAGCAGCAAAACTTGCAGGTCTAACCGTCGTTCCTGCCGTAATTAAAGAACTGACCAACCAAGAAGTACAAGAAATTGCGCTTATCGAAAACTTGCAAAGGGAGGACTTAAACCCAATAGAAGCGGCTGAGGCTATTCAAGAACTAATGGTTAGCCACAACCTTACCCAAGAGCAAGTTGCGTCTAAAATAGGCAAAAGTAGACCGGGAATTACTAATACTTTACGTCTACTAACCCTTGAAAAACCTGTAATTGATATGGTAAGAGAGGGTAGACTATCAGCAGGCCACGCAAGGGCGCTAGTAGTAGTTGACGACAAGGCTTTCCAAGTAAAACTTGCAGAGCAAGCCGCTGATAATAAAATGAGTGTTCGCCAACTTGAAACCCAGGTAAAACTTTTCTTTAATAGGAAACTTATTCCGCAAGGACCAAGAAAAAAAGAGGCTCAATCGAAGGAAGTTAAGGAACTTATAAACGATATGAAGCGTATTTTTGGAACGAAAGTAAAAGCACTTGGAAACAACCAAAAAGGTAGAATTTACATAGATTATTACAACGAGGACGATTTGCAACGTATCTACGACATAATCGAAAAACTTAGAAAGGATATAAATAGAGAAGTCTAATATCAAAACTCTTGCTTTGCGAGAGTTTTTTATTTATCGTTTTTGTAAATTTTCAGTTTTGTGATATAATATATTTACAAGAATTTACGAGGATACTATGAAGAAAAAACTTATATTATTATTGTTTACTTTAATTACCGTCGCTTTTTGTTTTGCAGGCTGTAACAATCAGGAAGAGATAAAATATACTATTACTTTTGAAGTAAACGGTGGAACGACAGTTGAAAGCGTTACCACGTCTTTTTTAAGTAAAAAACCTATTACTTCAAAAAAAGATTACTATTTTGAAAATTGGTACTACAACGAAGATTTCAGTGGCAATCCCGTAGTTTTCCCCGTAAAACCTACTAAAAACCTTACTTTATACGCAAAATTTAGAAAAGGTATTTTTGATTATACTATTAACGACGACGATACCTTAACTATTACTAATCTATTAAACTGCCCGCAAAATCACGACGTCGTTATTCCAAACACGCTTTCTGTAAACGGAAAAACGTATAACGTAAAAAACGTAAATATAAATTCAATTAGTTACTCTTGGCTTAATTCTTTGTCTTTTATGGACAACGTTATAGTAGATAATTTATATATTACGTGCGATAATATCAAAAGTATAGATTTATCTAAACTACTAAGTATTGAAAAAGTTAAAATTACCGCTTGCTCAAATCTTACAAGCGTGATTTTACCAAATACAAACGTTATACCTGCTCGTTTTTTAACGCTATGCGGTAGTATTGAAAGTATAACTATACCACACTCGGTAACTAAAATAAATAAGCAGGCGTTTGCTTATAACGGAAAATTAAAGGTTGTAACCTTTGAAAATAATTCTTCGCTTAAAGAAATCGGTGAAGGGGCTTTTGCTGCAAGCAGTATAGAATCAATAAATATTCCTTCGTCCGTTACTAATTTATATAGAAACGCTTTTATCGACTGCACCAAACTTAAATCCGTTACTCTTAATTCTACCACTGTTCTTAAATTAGATAACGTGTTTAAGAATTGTAGTAAGGAGCTTAAAATTAGCGTTCCAAGTGATTTATTAGACGCATATAAACAAAATAATAAAGACTTTGTTTTTATAGAAATTAAAGCGTAAATAAAAATTTTATTAAAACAGCCTAAAAATAGTTGAAAACATGCCTTTTTTATGATATATTATTTATCGTTGGACGTGCCCTTATAGTCTAGCGGTCTAGGACGCTGGCCTCTCACGCCGGTATCGCGGGTTCGAACCCCGCTAAGGGTGCCAAATATATGCGATTATAAGATTTACTTATAGTCGCATTTTTATTTTAGTTGTTTTAACGTTTATTTTTTATAATATTTTTATTTAATTATATTATTCGTTACTACTTAGTGAAAAAAATTTTAGCCTTAATATATAGTATTTACTGAGGTTTCTAACTTTATCGTTATTTATTTTTACAATATAACGTTATAATTATAAAATTGTTTTTTAATAATATTATCTATATGTTATATATAAAATAATAAATAATATCTAATAAAACTATAAACTTGTTTTATTTATGATACTTTTTAATATTTATTCGTTTGTTTATTTATTGTATAATTAAATAAAGGAGACTTTATTATGAAAAAAAATATATCAATTAATCCACTTGAAAAAATCGACGAAATAATCTCTTTATTTAAGGATTATAATCCTAAAATATTCTCTAATTTAGATAAAGGATACGAGTGGATTATGGAAGACGACTATAAATGTATCGTATTTTTTAACCCTTATAGTGATAATAATCTTACTATAAACGTTGGTGATATGGGAGAATTTACTTTATATTTTAATAATCTTCACACTCATTATTTACCATATCAAACAGAATACGAGTATCTTATTGATACAATAAAAAATATTCTAGAAAATAATGTTTGTTGTGGTTATATAGAAGATAAAAACGGGGAGTGGTATGGTAGTAAAAAATTTGAAAAACACAAAATAGATAGTAACTATAACGATTCGTTTTATTTTATTTTTAAACATAAAGAGTTTTATAATAAACTAAATAAAAACGGTTACGTAGTTAATTTAATTTTTTGGAATCCTAATTATAACTTAAAAATAGAAAAATAATAAATAACTTAATAGGTATATTATGACTTCAAAACAAACGTATAAAAACGTATTAAAGAAGCAAAAAAATAAATAAACACCTGTTACATATAAAAGAAATGATATTAATTAGTATTTTAACGACGTCACCACGTAATAAAAAATGTAAATTTTAATAACGTATTAAAAATTTTAACAGTTTTATAACGTTAAAATATATAAATAACGTATGGTAATTTTATAAATAAAAAAGAGAGCAGTTGCTCCCTTTTTTTTATTTATCAATATTAAATTCTTACAGGTAATACAAGGAATAAATAATCTAGTTTGTCAGGATCTACTTGCTTTATTATTACAGGAACGGACGGGCTATTGCAGTTAATTGATATAAACTCGTCGTTAATGTTTTTCAAGCAATCGGATATATATTTTACGTTAAAGCCTATCTTTATATCCTTTCCTTCTAGTTTTATTTTAATATTCTCTTTAATAGTACCTATTTCCGATTTTGAATCAATAGTAAGTACGTCTTCCTTTACGTCCAAAATAACGGTGTTATTGCCTTCTCTTGATATAATTCCAGCCCTTTCGATACCTTGGTCAAAAGCGTTCTTTTCCACGCTTATTTCGCTTTCAAAAGCGGTAGGAATAATACGTCTATAATTGATATAATCGCCAACGATAAGTTTGGTAGCAATTTTTGTGTGGAACATATCCAAGGTAATCATATTTTTATCGATATTTACCTTTACAAAATCTTCGTCGTCGTCCAAAAGTTTTACAATTTCTACTATTGCTCTTTGTGGTATTATTATTTTTATGTCGCCACCGTTATAATCAATAGATTTATTTACAAGAGCAAGCCTATATCCGTCGGACGCTACAGCCGTAACCAAATTTTTAGTTACGTCCAAGCAACAGCCTTTAAGCATAGGTCTAGAATCGTCGGTAGCAACTGCGAAACTTACTTTATTTACAAGTTCTTTCATATCTTTTTTCTTCATATTAAAAGTTACGTCTTCGCTTGCCATTTCAAACGGTGGAAATTCGTCTACGTTTAATAGATTTACGAAAGTTTCGTTTTCTCCGTAAGATATTTTTAATTTTGCATCGTCAGTTGCGTCTAGCGTAATTTGGTCGCAATTTATTTTTCTAATAAATTCCGAGAAAAACTTACCAGGCACTACAATTTCACCGTCGATAAGTACGTCTGCATTTATCCTTTTTTGAATATATAGGTTCAAATCGGTAGCAGAAATAACCAAAATATCGCCGTCCGTTTTAAGATTTATTCCTTCTAAGATAGGCAAAGTCTTTTTTACAGGCATTGCTTTTACAACTTTATTAAGAGCATCGCTTAACTCTGTTCCATTACATATAATTTTCATAATGTCTCCTTCCCCTTCGTGTTATATATATTGTTTAGATAATTGTTCTAATAATAATACTGTGGATAAAGTGGATAACTTTTATTTTATACTAAATATAGACGTCAGTCCAAATTTATATACAAGTAGTAGTATTTTATGGTGTGGATAACTTTTGTTAGTTTTTCACAAGTTGTCCATATTTCAAAAAACTTATCCACTAACGTTTGTATATCATATCTTTTATATCGCTTACTTGTAGTTTTAGTTTAGTGTCTACTTTTATTTGTTCGGCTATTTTATCCCTTGCGTGAATAACTGTCGTATGGTCTCTTCCGCCAAATAGTTCGCCTATTGAAACGAGTGGTAAATTAAGTAGGTCGGTAATTAAATAGATTGCAATTTGGCGAGGAATAATAAAGTTTTTATTTCTTTTTTTACCCTTTATGTCGTCGCTTGTAATTCCAAAGTAATTGCACGTGGTATTTATTATGTCGTACGCCGTTATAGTTTCTTTTTTAGTATCTACGTAATCACGAAGCGCCTCTTCGGCAATACTTATCGTTGCATCCTTTTTAATTAGGTCAGAGTAGAATATTACCCTTGAAAGTAGCCCTTCCATTTCACGAATATTGCTATCTACTTTTTGAGCAATAAAAGTAAGTAATTCTAGCGAATATACTTTATTTTGTTGCTCTGCCTTTTTAGACAAAATAGCAATTCTCGTTTCAAGGTCAGGTGGTTGTATATCGACTATAAGTCCCCACTCAAACCTAGTTCTTAGCCTTTCTTCAAGAGGGTTTATCTCTTTTGGAGGTCTATCGGACGTAAGTATAATTTGTTTGTTGTTTTGGTATAGGTCGTTAAAGGTATGGAAAATACCTTCTTGAAAACCGGGTTTACCTGCAATAAACTGAATATCGTCTATCATAAGTACGTCAACGCTACGATATTTTTCGTTAAAATCACGCATTGCGTTGGTGTTTGCTTTTTGTTTTATAGAATCAACGAATTCGTTTACGAAAGTTTCGCACGTGATATATCTCACTTTTAGCGAAGGCTTAGTTTTTCTAATTTTATTGCCTATTGCGTGCATAAGGTGCGTTTTACCAAGCCCAACGCCACCGTAAATAAATAGTGGGTTGTATTGTTCGCCCGGGTTTTCGCTAACTGCAATACCTGCTGCCGCAGCAAATTCGTTTGATTTACCAACGACGAAATTATCAAACGTATATTTTTTGGTAAACGGAGTAAAGCCGTCGTCGTTAGATTCTTTTTCATTTTCAACTTGACTTACGGCAACCTCTTCGTCTTGATTGTAGTTATCTTTTTCGTCTTCGATAATGATAATAGCGCCTTTTATAGTTTTGTTTACCTTTTCTAGCGCCTTATTTATTGTGTCTTGATATTCTTTAATGACTAATTTTTTTGCGCTTGGATTTGGCGCAACTAAAACGAGTTGCGAATTATAAATAAATAATGGTTTTAATTTTTCTATCCATACTTCGTAGCTGACTGCTAGCATTTTGGTGGATAATTCTTGTAATGTTTCCGTCCAAAGACTATTTATATTTATCATACATTTATAATACTATAAATAGGCAAAAATTTCAATAAAAAACCATAATAATCTTATAATATAATTATTAATATATAAATTGTAAAAAACTCTAAAATGGTGTATAATTTTAAGTAATGAGAATCGTAGAGTTAGAACTTAATAATTTTAGAAATTACGAAAAACTTGCCTTGAATTTATCTCCTAAACTAAATATTTTTATAGGAGAAAACGCTAGTGGTAAAACGAATTTACTTGAAAGCGTGTACTATCTAGGAGTGGGTAAGTCTTTTAAGACGTCAAAAGATAAGGAACTTGTAAAATGGGGGGAGAGTAGCGCCTACCTTAAAATAGTTATTGAAAAAAAATATAGAACTCATACGATAGAGATGCAAATTGACGAAAAAGGGCAGAAAAAGATAATTATAAATAAAATTCCAATTACGAAAATAGGCGAACTAATAGGCGTGCTTAAAGTGGTGTTGTTTTCACCCGAGGAGATGAAATTTATAAAAGAAACGCCCCTTGAAAGACGTAGATTTATGGATATAAGTCTATCTCAGCAAGACAAAAATTATTACTATAATTTAGTGCAATATAACAAAATTCTCGGGCAGAGAAACAAATTATTAAAGGATTATTACGGCAGTAAAGGCATAGAAAATATGCTAGAAATTTGGGATAATGAGTTAAGTAAAAAAGCCGTTCTTATTGCCGATAAAAGAGAAAAATTTTTGAAAGATTTAGAGGTTATTGCAAGCAAAAAAATGCTTGAATTAACGGACGGTAAAGAGAACGTTAATCTTTTTTACGAAACGAGAGTAAATACGAGTAGTAATAGCCCCGTAGAAGAGTTTTTGCAAGTACTTAAAGAAGACAGAGAAAAAGACTTAAAACTAACATATACGTCAAGTGGTGTGCATCGAGACGATTTACGAATAGAAGTAAACGGCGTCGACGTAAGAAAGTACGGCTCGCAAGGTCAGCAACGAAGCACGGCGCTAGCGTTAAAACTTGCCGAAATAGATTTATTTTATGAAAAAACGGGAGAAAGCCCTATATTACTACTAGACGACGTTTTAAGCGAACTTGACAAAAATAGAAGGGAGCAACTGATAAAAATTGCGTCAAAAGAACAAACGATAATAACGGCAACCGAGTACGAAGAAAACGTGGACGCTGAAAAAACGGTATACAACGTAAATAAAGGAGTAGTAAGTAACCTTAGTAAATAAGCCCGTAAATTAGCGTACAGTAAACGAATATATAAAAGTCAATAAATTATATTAAAATAAGCCAAAACAAGCAAATAAGCGTAAATTATGAGAAAATTCAAGTAGTTTTCTCATTTTTTATAACTTTTTTTCA
>ENA-ORTY01000926-ORTY01000926.1-human-gut-metagenome-genome-assembly--contig:-NODE-926-length-35802-cov-3.385851_pt1 | contig 35802 bp, 9 predicted proteins | sample MGYA00241917_ERZ509198 | MGnify/ENA primary metagenome ERZ509198 (study PRJEB26280, sample SAMEA2338857) | human gut metagenome | biome: human gut; feature: human-associated habitat; material: faeces...
AAAATAACACCTATGAGGTAGTAGATAGAATAGGTAATAATGATACCAATCTATACGATAGTGAACAATTTGATTTAGATACATCTTTGTATAAAAGGGTCAACACAATTCCAACCATCACATTTAACTCTGTATTGCCTTCTGGCAACCTTAAAGTTGGTAATTATGTAATATATATAAAATATGCGGATGCTGACGGCAATGAAACAGACTTTGTTGGAGAGTCAGGAATAATTTCTTGTTTCATTGGAGGAGATAGGGACCCATTCTCTATTGACGGAGGTTTTAGGGACCAGCTAGCTAGTAAGTCTATATCTCTAACTGTATCTGATATAGATAGCAGTTATGATTATATAAAAGTTTATTATACTAGAAGCACATCAGACGTCGATTCCAATAGAGTAGTTACAGCTCATGAAATAGATAGAAAGTTTCCGGTTAGAAACAATAGTTGTAATGTCATCATAACAGGAAGTGAGGAAACAAAAGACATTCCAGTTAGTGATATAAATATACAGTACTCTATAATAGACAAAGCTAAATCACAAACTGTGTGTCAGAATATGCTGTTTTTAGGCAATTCGTGTAAACCAGATATGATGTACAAGGACTTATCTGACATTAGCCTGAGACTATTACCATATTTAATAGAATCTGATTCAGAAAGATTCATAGGTAAGACTTCTTACGATTACTCTGATTTGTCTGACCAGAGTTATAGCCATGAATATTATAACACGTTAAACATATATAATAAAGTTGGCTATTGGAATGAGGAGATTTACAGATTCGGTGTAGTATATATAATGAAAGACGGGTCATTGTCGCCAGTGTATAATATACGAGGTAAAAACGGAATCCCAAAATTCGAGGAATTGCAATCTGCCTACCTGCAAAGTGACCTATGGAAATATGAGAATAATGAGAAGGTTCGTAATTACATACCTATAGACGAATCGACTTTTGATGTATCTGGAACCAGCTATTTGGAGAACGCCAAAGGAGTACTTAGAATAAATACTGATTCAGATTCCAGAAAGGTTTATGGTATTGGAATAGCAATACCTACTGAAGTTTCTGAATATCTTAATACACTTGTACAAGGGTTGTTCATAGTAAGACAAAAGAGAATCCCGACTATATTAGCGCAGGCATATGTTATGCCTAGAGACCTAGAGGCCGAGGTTCCTTTAATAAATTATGGTGGTTCTTACATAGCAGAACGTTTCTTGGATAATGATAGAAAGTTGAATGAGTCTTATTTACCTAGATTATATACAATCTCAGATATGGCTAGAGTAAATAGGTCAGCCAAAGTAGCTATCTGCCCAGAGTATGATGTTAGACAATCTTACTTTAATCATTTGTTCACAGGTACAGAGTATGTGGTTAGAAAGGCGGACATACAACCGTCTATGACCACTCTAAGTAGAGATATTTACAATGATAGACATTATTACGTTGATAATTATTATGGTAGGAGAGAAGAGCAATTCTCTCGAGCTAAAATAATAGGAGTGGGAGACAACGTCCCAATTGCGGCAGTAGAAGACTACAATTTTAGAGGTAGGGCTGGGGAAGCTGAAGAGGGATTTAGATTTAGATATATAGAATCTAAGAATAAAGAGAAAGAAGCTACTAATTTAATTAGAGGAGCTTACTCTCCCTACCTAGGAATCATCGGAGACCAAGTAACCATAGGTAGTATAATTAACATCTACATCCCAGGATACTCTGAAGCACAAATGTCTACATATTTTAACACTAGATACGAGGATAATTCACCTTACTATTCTGTTAGTAGTCGGCTAAGTCTAGCTAATATAGACAGCCTGCTGTCATTGCAGAAGGCAGGAGGTGATTTATATACTTACACAGTCCCATGTTATAGAGGAGATTGCTATATATGTAACTTTACTCATAGACTGAATAGAAACTTCCAGGACCCGTCAGCTCCTACTAATGATGAAGTCGTAGACGAGAATACATGGAAAGATAATTATGATACGGAGAACACTGAGAATAATGCAAAGATTAATAGAGGTGATGTAAATGCTATTCAGTTAGGCAGCTGGATTACGTTTAAGGTATGTTCTTCTTACAATCTGTCCATTAGGTCCTTAGACCCAAGCTATCCTACCGAAGAAGGGCTGACTGGATTAAAGAGAGGATTTTACCCTTTGCAAGAATTAAGTCCAGCAGGAGCAACTAAGATACCCGAATCTTCGGTTATTAATGGAGGTTATAGCAGCACAACCAGTGAGAAGCAGGCATTCACACTGCCTGATGTTCCGTATATAAAAAATAGATTTGACACCAGAATTATGTACTCAGATATATCAGTAGGAGATGCATTTAAGAATGGATTTAGAGTGTTCCAAATGACTCACTATAGGGACTATCCTAGAACTTACGGAGGAATTATGAAGATGATTGAATTGTTTGGTAATATTCTTTGTATATTTGAGCATGGTATAGCTTTAATTCCAGTTAATGAACGTGCTGTAGCAGGTGAAGGTTCAGGCGGAAATGTCTTCATTAACACCTCTAATGTGCTTCCAGAGAATCCAAAAATGCTGTCAGATACCTATGGTACTCAGTGGCCGGAAAGTGTCGTACAGACCCCATATTTCGTTTATGGAGTGGATACAGTTGGAAAGAAGATTTGGAGAACTAATGGAGACCAGTTTGAAATTATATCTGATTTTAAGATACAGGAGTTCTTAAATGAGAATATTACACTAAGTGAAAGGGAAATGACACCTATTATAGGTGTTAGAAACGTTAAGGGTCATTATAATGCATTCAAACAAGATGTCATGTTCACTTTCTACGATGATTTATACGGATTTGAAGAGAAAGTGTGGAACATCTGTTATAATGAAGTTATGCAGAAGTTTATTACGTTCTATTCTTGGGTTCCCTCTTATTCTGCCAACATTGACAATATTCATTTTAGCTTTAATAGAGACACCTCTAAATGGATTAGTAAACTGGCATCTTCTGGCAGCTTATCGACTTCTGCTGATGGTATAGTTCTTAGTAATGTTGTCATAGACGATTGGGAGACCAAGGATGACATGAAGTTAACTAAACTAGGGCTTGTTAATAGGTCTCTTCCGAACACCCAAAATACTGGTCTAGAGATAGAACTTACATATGAGATAGTTAAAGATAATTTTGGAATGTATAAGCATTTTAAGATTATTACTGAAGGAGAGAAACAAAATAAGGTGTCGTACTTAGCTTTAAAAGAAGATTTTGAATGGACAGTTCCAGTTGTGCAACTAAATCTACAGTGTACTATAGATTATTTATACTCTTCAGAATCTGCACCACAAGACTTAGATGATTATGTTGCTGGATGGAAAGATTACGTGACATATAATGCAGGTTTGTATCAATCATCAATTGCTATAACTAAGCAAGAGGTACTAGACAATGGAATTAATGAAGGTTTGAACTTAACAACAGACTTCTGGAAACATGGTCAGTCTGGAATCATTGATATTAAGGACAAGATTAAACCATGTTATTGGTATGGTAAGCAACATCCATTTGAGTATGAATTTGTAGTAGTTGACAACCCAGCTACACATAAAATATTCGAGAACTTGCAAATTGTAAGTAACAAGGCTGTTCCGGACTCATTCCATTATGAAGTAGTAGGTGAAAGTTATGAGTTCCATGAGGACAAGAAAAACATGTATATAAGACAAGAAGCTACTAAAGACTTCTATCAATATAATGGTTCTGATATACTGTACAACAGGAATTTCTTAGACCTAAGAGGTAAGCAAAGAGACATTCTTAGAAACTGGAAACCTACGGGACAGAAAGTGAAATCTACAATGTTCCCATTATACTATGCTAGAGTAGATACGTTTAATGAGATTGAGGATTACTACAAAGGTAAGACTGCTCCTAATAAGGATTATGTTAATCTATCAGGTTCTGAAATAGTTTATAATGAGAAGCTGGATGAGTTTAGAGTCTGGACTCATGCTAAGGCTGCTGATATTAAAGACCCAAGAATTGGAAGATTAAGAGGAAACATGAATTATCAAGGAGATGTTTGGAATATTCAAATTAATCCTATTATCTTTGTACAGCGAAACGAGCCAGCATGGAATACAGCAAAACTTACTAAGGAAACTATAGATAAGGTTCCTATCTCTGTAGGTAATTCTCCTATACCAAACGACTTAAAAGGATTTGATATAACTTCAGAAACTCCTGTGGAAGACTATATGCCTCAAGATTTAATAGACTTAGGATATGGACCTGAAGATATAGACACATCTGATTGGTGGAGTGGTAGGAAGGAAGCAAGACTTAGAGACAAATACATCAAGATTAGAGTAAGATATACTGGCGAAGAGTTAGCAATAATAACAGCATTAAAGACATTATATACAATAAGTTATGCGTAAAATTATGAAATTCCAATGGGGAAATTCGCTACTAAGACAAGGTATGGGGAGTATAACTCCCCTACAGTCTAGTAGCGACCTCTATACAGCAATGACTGGATTACAATCCGCTAACTTCGATAAATTCTCTCCCGCCAATAATCCTTTATTACAAGCTGGTGCGGCTAGTGGTGACATGGTTTCTAAGGCATTACTAATGAATGCTAATACTAATAAAGCTGTCAATGGATTATCTAAATCAGCTGCTAATATGGCAACTGGAACTGCTGGAAGTACTGTTAAACCTGGTGGAGGGCTGTTTAGTAAAGCAAATATCGGTAACACCATGTCTAAGGCAGGAGGTTATGCTGATATGATTGGCAGTTTTATTCCGAAGAAGGAGCAATCAGCACTTACTACTGGCTTAAATCAGGGATATGATGCAGCAGCTAATATGATTTCTAGTGTACCTGGAGTAGGAACTATCGTTGGAGGGGCAATGAAGATTGGTGGTATGTTGTCAGATGGACTTACAGCTTTAGGAGTAGGAACCGACCAAATGACTACTACTGATAAGATTCTTGATAGTAAATTTATGAAGTTAACTCCAATGGGGTTAGTAAATGCTTTCGGAGCTAAGAAGGCTGATACTATTTATAAAGATAACGAAACCTGGGAACAGCAAGGTTCAGCTTATGGAGGTTCAATGGCTAAGGTAGATGATGCTCTCACCAAAAGTGGTAAGAAGTACGGAGCCTTCAGTGGTAAGGCTAGACGTAAAGCTAATGCACAAATAGCAGAAGCTAAACGGCAGCAGAATTTGGTATCTGATATTAATCAAGAAGCACAGGATGCATTTGCAGCATCTAATTATAGTGGAATTGGTCTTAGAAATGAACTAGCACTTAGTGGAGGTTATAGAAATATGGCAGTTGGTAGAAACGGAATGAAGATACTAGATGCTGAATCACAATGGGCTAGGGAAGTTCTTACTAAAGCTAAGATTAGACCTAAAGAGAAGTTAGAAGAGCAACCACCAAAATTTGCAGAGGGAGGTACAGTCAATGTAATTCCAGACGGAGCATTACATGCACACAAGCATCATTTGGAGGATATTAGTCCAGAGTATGAACAAGTAACTAGTAAAGGAATACCTGTAGTAACGGAGGAGGAAGGCGGTAAATTGAAGCAACATGCTGAAATTGAGCGTAATGAAATCATCTTCAGGTTAGAAGTCACTAAGAAACTAGAAGAACTTATGAAGGACGGAAGCGATGACGCGGCTATAGAAGCTGGCAAATTACTTGCACATGAAATTATTAATAACACTGTTGACAATACAGGTCTAATGGAGGTAGTAGAATGAGAATAGAAATTGGCGATAAGAAGTATAATGTAGAGGTAGCTCAAACAGATGAGGAGAAGACCAAAGGATTGCAAGGCAAGAAAGAGCTTGCTGAAGATGAAGGTATGCTGTTCATATATGATGAACCTCAAACAGTTGGTTTCTGGATGCAAGATACTGACATTCCACTTGATATAATATTTATTGACGAAGATTTTGAAGTAATATCAGTTTATAAGGGACAACCGCACGATGAAACTATTGCTGAAGAAGACGATGTGCAGTTTGTATTAGAAGTAAATCAAGGTTCTGGAATTAAGGAAGGAGATGAGCTTGACATAGATGACGATGATGAAGTACCAACTATGAAGGTTATAGCTCCCGATGGTTCCACTCAGATGGAATTAAATGGAGGAGAGAGAATCTTTAGTAGAAAGAATACTAAAACTCTTATTCGTATGGCTAAGAGAGCAGATAAATCTAAGGCAGATAAAGATTATAAGGCACTCGGGAAGAAGATGTTTACCTATTTAAAACAGCAAGATGAACGTGAGCCTGAATATGTCGTTCAAGAGTAAATATAAACATGAATGAAAGGTATAATATATAAATATACATCTCCCAGCGGTAAGTGTTATGTCGGACAAACAATCAATGAGGACAGAAGAAAGCTTCAGCACAAGAGAGCAGCTTTTAATGAGAATCATAAGGAGTATGATAAGCCGTTTTATAGAGCACTACGCAAGTATGGATGGGATTCTTTTGAATATGAAGTATTAAATACTATATCGGCTGATACGGAGAAGGATTTAACAGATAAACTAGACACTTTGGAAATATATTATATAGGGCTGTATGACTCGTACAGTAACGGTTATAATAGTACTATAGGAGGACACTCCCTTAGAGGTATGAATCATCCTTCTTATGGCACTAAACTGGATGAGGCTCATAAGGCTAAATTAAAAGCATCTAGAGCTAGAATAGTATCCCAATATTCATTAGATGGAAATTATATAGATACTTATGATAGCGCAGCGCAGGCGTCTGAAATTACTGACGCAGATTCTTCAGGAATTATAGCAGTCTGTAGAGGTAAGCAGAGGTCCGCAGGAGGTTATCAATGGAGATATGGATTCTCCGAAAAGTCTATACCTGCTATTAGTTATAAAGAACCAACTAGAACACGTAAATTTGGCAAAGACAATCCTAGGTCTAAACCAGTATATCAGTATACCTTGGACTATAAACTAGTTAAAATTTGGGAATCTGGATGTCAAGCCGAACGTGAAGCTGGATATGATAGTACTAAAATAAGTAGAGTTTGCAACCATAAATTGCCTTATTATGGTAAGAAGAATGAAGATAAATATCTGTGGAGCTTCTCTGAGCTTCATGATGTAGAAACAAAAGATTAATTTGGTAATATCGTTAAGTATAACTAACTTTGTGGGAAAGTTAATGTTTAACGTTAAATAGTAATTAACATGAAAATTCAATCTAAAATTTCAAAATTTCAACAGGGTGGGAGTGCTCCTGTACCACAAGACCCAGCAGCAGGAGGCGCACCTGCTGAAGGAGCACCAATGGAAGGCGGAGCACCGGAAGGAGCACAAGCAGGTAATCCTATGGAACAGATTCTTCAAGTGGCAGCACAGGCAGTGCAAACAGGTAACTGCGAAGCAGCTCTAGCTGTATGTCAGACTCTTATGTCGGCAGCACAGGGAGGTATGGGACCTGGAGAAGCTCCTCAAGAGGAACCAACCTTTGCAAGAAATGGTTCTAAACTTAGAAGAGTTAGATAATCATTTAACAAGTTAGAAAGGGGCATATATCAAACAGTATATGTCCCTTTCTTAGTTTATAATACGATATGTCACAAGCAATAAGAAAGTATCAAACTGGTGGCAAGTCCTCACAAGAACCAGAGCTGTTTGAGTGGAAAGATGTTAACAAATATAACAAATCAGATTTAGTATCTGGCTTATATAGAAACATTGACACCTATATACAGAATAACGGACTAAAAGGGGACAAAGCTGACCAATTCAGAAAGGCTGCTGGTCAATTCATAGAGGGTCTTAAGTCCGGGACTGTGACTATGAATGGAGACGGAACCTTTACAGATGCTTCTGGGCAAATGAGTAGTACTGGTAAATATGACAAGAAATTTCTAGGATTAGGTACTAAGAATACAGAGAATAATGCATTCAACAGAGTTGGTGATTATGCATTAAGCTATATTAAAGGTATGAGTCCCTATAAGGCACAGGTTGAAGAGAAACCTCAAACTAAGGCAGCTCCAATTTCATTTAAACAAAGACTAGCTAATATAGCTATGGGAGGAAACTGGGATGATAGTCTATGGAGGAAGTTTAATTCACAAGACCGCTTAGGATTCCTAAGACAAGCAATACAATCTAGTCATAATGATTTCATTAATAATCCAGAAGCAGAATATAACAAAGATGTATTCGGAACTAGAGAGAATTGGATAGAGAGAAGCTCTAATCTATTAAAAGCTCTAGAAGACAATAAATATGACCCTGAAGACCTAAAATTCTCTGCTGCTATGGGCTATGGAGATTTAGGTACTTATTTAAATGACGAAGTCTCTAAAGGAGGTAGTGATGTAAACTTGATAGATGCTTACAGGGAGTCCTTAATAGCAGATGCCAAAAGTAAAGGAATATTAGGAGATGAAGCAATTAACGCCTATGTAGAGAAAGGTCTAAGAGACCAAGCTAATAAGGAGAAAGAAATAATAGATACTAACAAGGCTGAACTGAAGACTGAAGCTACTAAGAAATACTTTGAGGATTATAGAAAGAATAATCCGTTTAAATCTTCCATGTCAGGACATTTCGGCAATGTTAATCCTAATTACAATATTGACAACTTACTGGATTACTTGAAAGGTCAACCAGACATGGCAAATTACTTTACCAATGTATTAGGAAGAACTTCATTTAGACCAGACAACGGACAGCATATAGTTAATAATATGGATGCTGCCTTAAGTGTCATGAGGTCACAGTTCCCAGACATAGGCGATGGCTTTGTAGCAGTGCCCACTACATATGATTTCAATAATTATACTAGTATAGCATATAATCCTGAAACTAAACAGTACAAGGAAGTATCTATGCTAGATATACCTTCGTTGCAACAGATAGCCTATGCTCATTATGAGAATCCTACTGATAGTTCAAAACCTAGAGTTGCTCCTAGAGTACCAAAGCGGGGAGGTTCATATTTCCAACAGGGAGGAAGCATAGGGTTTAATAGGGAAGCTGCTAATGCTGAAATACTTAAAGCTATTAGGGAGAGAGATGCTAAACGTCAAGCTGACAAGGAAGCTAAAGTAGAACAATCTGTAGCATCTGGTAAATCTCCACAACAAGCCGTTAATGATAGCAGAAAGCCAGCAGATACTGGATTCACTGCTTCTGATTATGCAAGGCTTGGGGCTATAGGTGCTGATTTAATATCTATGATACCTGGAGCTGGGGTAGTAGGTTATGCTGGAACACTGGCCAATTTTGGAGCTGATTGGGGCCAAGATGGTCTTGACTGGGGAGATGCAGGACGTCTAGCTATGAATTTAGGTTTAGATACAGTTGGATTAATTCCCGGACTGGGTGCGGCAGCTAAAGGTAGTAAGGTAGTCAAGAATCTTATAAAATGGACTCCAAGACTATTATCGGCAGCAGCTGCAATAAACTATACAGGCCCTGGTATAGAATCAGCTAGAAAGTTGGCTACTAACCCAAAAGACCTTTCCGTAGATGATTATAGAAACTTGGCTGAACTAATAAAAGTTGTAGTTGGGGGTGGTAAAGGGGTTAAACGCCAAATACAATCTAAACAGCTTAGAAATGCTGCTGCTACTGGAAATCATGTAATAACTAGCGCTACTGGTAAAGAATACACTGTCACTGGAGCGCAGTTGGACGAGATAGCTAGTCATGGTAAACTCAAAGACCAACAGGCAGCTTTCCAGAAGATTACTAAGAGTGATGATAGATTAGGTCGTCAAGTTAATTTCTCATGGCACAATCCGTTTATAACTAGTTTGCCCAATTCTGTAGTAAGACCAGAATACAACTTCAACAAAACTAAAATAGTCAGCACTACTAAAGGTGATATCGAAGTGCCTCTAGTCTATTCAGATTCAGAGAAGGGAATAGTTAAAAGAATGCAAACTGGAGTTATATCTATTCCTGGTCTTGATAAGCCAGCTCAATGGTACAACTCTTTCAAATACAGAAATCTTAATAAAGGTCAAGCTAAGCCTTCAGAGCTGTTAGCATTACCTGCCCCTAATCAAGTAACTCCGTCTAACAGGGTATTTCACATGGGAGATGGTAAGTCAAGACAAGTTGTAGACATTACTGACCCAAACAAGCTGGCACAAACTAGAGCCACAGGAGATAGAAACAGACGTAATGAAGCTATTAGGAATGAAAGACTTAATAAGCAGGCTGAAGCTAGAGAAGCTCAAAAAGCTAGAAATGAAGCTTTGACTGCATGGGCTACTAATCAACCTTCACCTAAACAGCCATTAGCTGGAGCAGCTAGAGCTAATAAGGAAAGGACTTACAGAGAAGTATTCCAACCAGTAGCTGAACGTGAGTACAATAAAGTATGGGATGAAGCTGTTATGAACAGAAAGGATTTTGGATATGAGGATATGACTCCTAGAAGGAATGTGTATACTCCACCAACTCCAACTGAAATTACTGTTACTCCTACTAATAAGATTACCGATAAGAATGCCAGATACTTATGGGAATTAGTTAATCCGCCCAAACGTAGTACTGCTCATGTTAAAAGAGAACTTCCTAAGAAGCAATCTAAACCTAAGACTAAGAAGAAGTCTAAGGATGACAGAGTTACTAAGAAAGCTAACGGAGGAGTGTTAATTCCTAAATATCAAGGAGGTAAAGCTATACGTAATGTACAATCTGCTAATGATTTGAATTGGAACACAGACGTCTTAGGAAGTGCTGGTTACAACGACACATTAGGCATGATTAACCCAGCAAATGCTAGTACATACAATAATATGCAAAGAGATTACAGTAATCTTGGATTTACTGCTACTAAGCCCGGGGCTTCTAGATTATCTTATAATCAGAACGTAGCTAACTATCAGACTAACTTTAATACTAATACTAAAGTGAATACTGGAACTATGGCTAGTCTGGTTAAATCTGGCAGAATAACAGGTAGAGGTGGAAGTTCTGACAAGGGTACTCAATGGACTGCTGACGGATATGCAGGAGACCAAACTTGGTTAAGACATTTAGGAACTAACAATATTAGTGCTGACAATTTAGCTAAAGTTAGAGCCGGAGTTAATGATAATATTGATGTTATTAAGAACTTAAATACTGGAATGTTAAACTTTATGCCTAAAGCTAAGGCAGCAGGTATTACTAGTGGAAATCCACAACCAACTATGCCAACTAAACTAGAATCTCCAGTTCCAGCTATGGGTAGTAATCCTACTAATAAGCAAATTAGAGATGCCGAAAGGTCACAGAAAGCTGCCGGAGACGGTACTGTACGCGGAGCAGCTGGAGGTGAAAAGAAAGGTTTAGGAGGTTTTAGTGTGTTGCCAGAGGATGTGATAGCATTAGGTAGAATGGTTGGAGGATTGGCAACTAATAACAAGGCAGCTGAACAGTACAAAGCTGGATTAAAACCATTACTAATAGATACATATGAAAACACTGTACCTATTACTGGCAACTACTTTGCTAAGGCATCTGCTGATAGGCAAGCTTCTAATTTGACATCTCTTGCCGCTAGACCTAGAACTTCTGATGCATCGCTTCAACTTGCTGGAGAATTAGAAGCACAGAACAAAGCTGGTGATATAAGATTCCAAGGAGATATGGCTGATGCTGATATGTTCTATAAAACAAGAATGATGGCTCAACAAGAGTCGGATGCTGCTAAAGCTAGAAGAACTGATGTTGCCAATAGAAATAGAGCTTCGATGCTACAAATTGATGCTGCTAAGGCGCAAATTGATTCTGCTAAGACTACAGCTAATTATCAGCAAGTTATTAATCCTTACCTATCTGGCATTGAAAATCAATTCAGACAGAATAGAGCAGCTCGTAAACAATACGATGCTGAATCTTATAGGCAGGGGTTACTATCTACAATGCAGCCACAATATGATGCAGCAGTTCAAGCTGGGGATACAGCTAAACAGCAACAATTATTAAGACAGTACAATACAGATATGCTTAATTATTCTAGAAATAATGTTGGAATGCCTTGGATGTTCCAAAGAACTACTCCTTCTCCTAATACCCCATATACTTATGCTAAGGGTGGAAGGTTGACAGCCCAGGAAAGGATTATAATTCAAAGAGCTAAGGATTTCAACAGAAGAATGCTAGCAGATAATAAGCAATTCCATAAAGACATAATGGCAGCGAAGAAGCAACATGCTGATATGATTAAACATATGTCTTCATTAACTTCTGAACTAATTAAGAAAGGAATGTCATGGAAATAATAAATAAAATACAGAAGCTACAGGGCGGGGGTATTCCCGCCTTTGTTAGCTATACTAACGTTCCTCAACCGCAACCTACGGCTCCCTATGTTGAAGGAGCAATGAGCAGCAATGCAGAAGCAGATAAGAATACAATAGGAGGTATAGATAAGTCATTGATTACTGCTCTGTATAAAGAAGGACTTATTAGTGATACTGATGCAGTAGCTGAAGAAATAGGTAATCTATTCAGTAGTCAGAACAACCCATTCAATCCAAATCAAACTGCCACAGCTTATAGAAGAACTCTTCAACTAATGGCAAGACTTAGAGAGGGCAAAACTCAACTAAAAGATGCTATAGCAGAGTCACAGAAGAATGGCTCCTTTGGTGAAATGGCGATTACTACTGACGGTAGATATTATGTAATGGGAGAGGACGGAATTACTACTAAAGCAACTCTAGAGCAAGGTGATAGAGTTCTTACTAATGCAGACCTGGCTGACCTACGAGCTAATAAATTGCCGTATGCTAATAATATATCAACTGTAATTGCTAATGGAGTCAGCATGGATAGTATTAATAAGACAGTATGGGACCTCATTGGTAAAATAGGTAAGGATAGCACTTCTAAAGAGTTCTTTAAAACTAAGAAAGGTAAAGATATAAAGGAGGGAATAGACGAATTACTAGCTGCTGGACAGGACGGAGTGTATAAAATTACAGAAAGTAATACTGACCAATCAAAGAAGGCTAGAGTAGCTCTTACTTACTTGCTGTCTACCATGCCTAATAATGCCAAGGCTTTACTAAGAGGTAAGGCTGCATTGTCTGGATTGGACCCTACTAAAGGTGCATATGAATTACTGGCTGGTATGATTTCATCTGGAATTGATTCTGACTATTCTATTAAAGTAGATTATGATAAGAATGCCACAGAGGGAGCATCTGAATCTGGCTCTAAATCTAATAAGACTATGCAGATTAAACCTATTATGTCTTATTACATGGGGGAGAATGGAGATGCTGGTAAATACATACTTAATCCCGGACAAGGTTACCAAATGGAAGCGGATGCTGTATTTTATGGTACACCACAAGGACAAGACGGTAACTTAGTTGCTAAAGGCTCATTAGAGTCATTACTAATGTCTGGAATTGGAGGTATTGTTGACAGTAATAGCATTCATTTAGGCAATCAGAAAGTCGATTCTTCTAAATTTGGGCAGGTGCTATATGACGGAACTCAACTTGCAAGGGCAGTTCTACCATACACATATGACCAAAACGGCAGTATAGCTCCAGACTTTGAACTTATGCCTAGATTCATCGAAGCTCAAAAAGAAATAGAATCCAGAGGAGCTAATATAAGTGCTGATGAAGTGCAGAGCATACTTATGAAGCATGACTTAGAAGGATATATGGTGCAAGATGCTAACGGAAGACTAGTTTGGGACAAATCTAAATTCCGTCCTTTCTTAATGACTAACGTATATGCTAGCGGGGAAGACCCATGGTTTGGCAGCAAGAAAGGTGCAATTGATGTAGATAGGGCAGGGGAAGGTTATATGACTAATATCAGAAGTATGCCTAATGTTGACCCTGATGATATAGAGAACTTATTTAAAGGAACACTTGGAATGAAACCTTATGATGACATATATAGAACAGTTGCTTATATGCCACTAAGAGAGAGTGCTGGATTAGCTCTTAACGTCGCTGGCGAGAATCCTACTGTACCTGCTGACTGGGGAGATATGACAATCCTAAAGGGAAGGGCAGCTAGAGCAGCTAAATTAGACTCATTTATGACTCCAAGTACATCTAAAATATTAAATAATTGATATGAATGATATAAAGAAACCTAATGATTGGTTTGTAGCTCAATTAGAGAATCCTTCATTTACTATGGACAATTTTAGAGATGTGGGATTAACAGCTGATAATACTGGATTACTAGATAAGAATACTTACAGGAATAGTAAGTTTGTCCAAGAAATGTTTAAGGATGAGAATGGTAAGTTTAATGAAGTAGCATTTAACCAAAAGTATGATAGTGCTGCATTTACTTATCAAAAGTTTGCCAATGACCAATTCGAGGATACAATCATGGAGGACGTTGATTGGGACCCATATTCTCAATTAAAACCTAATGATGCAGAGGATAGACCTATTAATTTTAATGTTAGAAGGGTACTTAATCCTGATAGATTGAAGACTGGTGTGTCACAAATAGGACGCACAGATAATAGAGAATGGACAGCATCAGAACTAGCACAAACACAGAAGGTATTTAACTACGAAACTGGTAAGTACGAAGACTATACTCCTAATGATAATGTTCTATTTGGCAGCCCATTAGGTTTCTTGAAATCACTTTCAGAACCTTTAGTACTTGCCCAATGGGATTCAGACGGGGAGCATAAAGACCCATACTCTGGCAGAATAGTTAAGCATAGTAAAGGTGACCTTAAATACAATGACGAAGGAACCTACTACTATGAGACACTAGCCGGAAGAGAAGCTTATGGTCGTAAGTTTAAATCTATGTTTGACAGTTTTACAGTAGACGGTTCTGCTGCTAATAAATATGACTTCTTTGATTCTGACGGACTTGATAAGTCTGTTACTGGTACTGTTATGAAGACAGTGACTTCACTAGCACCTTTATTTGTACCTTATGTGAATTTGGTATATGGAGGAGCTATGATTGGTGCTCAGTTAATGGATATACTACCCACTATTTATAAATCTACTCTAGGATTAAATGAAGACACTCCTACAGCTAACCTAATACAAGGTATAGGTAGAACATTTAAAGGCTCTAAATCAGAATACTCTCAAGGTAAATTGATGTCAGCAGAGAATTTCTTTGATTTAGTAACCGATGTGGCATTACAGTGGGGACAGCAAAGAACTATCTTCAAAGGCATGAATGCATTACTAGGTACAGATAAGAAGTACAAAGCTGCAATGCAAGCTGCTGATTTGGAATCAACTAGATTACTGGCTTCTAATCCTGATAAATATAAAGGAGCCATAGGCAGCTTGTATGAGATGAATAGGCTTAAAGGTACAAAAGCATTTGAGACTATTCTTAAAAGAAATAACAGAATGGCAGCTAATACAGCTCTAGGTTATATGGCTATGATGCAAGGTCTTGAGACTTTTGAAGATGCTATAGAGCAAGGAGCTGATAGAGCAGAAGCAGCTGCAATTGCATGGGGAGCAGTAGCTGGTATGTATGCAGTTGATAGAACTGGACTTGGTGAATTATTCTTCCCAGAGCTTAAAGGAGACGCTCTCACTTATAGAAAGGCTATCTCACAAGTAACTGGAGAAATTAATAAGGGATTGGGTCAACTTGCTACCAGTAACATGCCTAAGCCTAACAAGCTGGCTAAAATGTTTAATACTGCTAAACAATATTCTTCTAATTATTGGTCTGACATCAGAAATCATACTACAGGATTCATAGGTAAGGCTATAGGTGAAGGTCTGGAAGAAATGTCTGAAGAATTAGTAGTTGACTTATCGAAAGCTACATTTAACTGGGCTCAGGAAATGGGTTATACTAAGAGTAAACAGAAACTTGATGCTTGGGAGAATGCAGCCGAAAGATATGGTATGAACTTCTTCGGAGGAGCTCTTGGTGGTGCTATCTTCTATGGTGTAGATATTGCACAGAATAGAAAGGCTACTAATGAACAGACTAACCAAGAACTTATCTACCTTATTAGAAATGGTAGAACTAGTGAGTTAATGGAAGAGCTGAATGATATGCGGAGAAAGGGCAAGCTTGGTAATAAGAATCTATCTGCTACTAAGACAGAAGACACAGACCAAGGCACAATATGGACCTCTCCTACTACTCCTAGTGATAATCAAAATGAAGCAGTCTATACCATGACTAAGAATTACCTACAGCATCTTGACGCTGTTATTAATCAAGAGGGATTAAACTTCTCTGATGAACAGCTCCTTGACAAAATGGTAATGGGAGACATTAGGATGAAAGCTCTAGCTAGCTTTGAAGTATCAGACGGGCAGAAGTTCGGTAGAGCTATAGAGAATGGATATAATGGCAAAATGCTTCAGGATTTTAATAGTTTAGTTTCCGACATTGTAGAAGTTCGTAGAAAGATAGCCGCATTAGAGTCTAATACACAAGACACTGGAACAGAAAGTAAGAAGAGTATTACCTATGCTGACGACTTACAAAGGTTAAGACAAGAGAAGGCTGACCTTGATTTGAAGAAACAGAAATTCTTAGACGGAACATTCTCTGAATACTACACTGGACAAATGCTGTTCGCTATTGATAATAGTGTAAATGCATTCTTCTATGCACCAACATTTAGGGATTTTGTTGAGTTTAAATCAGGACAAAGATTCCAAGATATGGCTCCTGAACAAGTTAAAGGTTACGAGTCTGATTATGCATCTTATAAACAGCAAGACAAGATGCAAGCTCTTGATACAGCCTATGGTATATTTAAGAAGCTTAATAAAGATTTCTCTACTAAACTTGAAGAAGGCACAGTAACTTACGATGATTATTATAAGTTCAAAGCATGGGCATATAATAATCTAATCGATTTAAGAGCCACTGTTGACAAGTTAGATGTGCCAGAAGGTGCTGATGCTGAACAGGTACTTATTTCTAAATTAGGAAGAGACAAGAATATTAGACCAGTACTAAACAAGAAGTTCGTAAGAGAAAGATTCTCTCCTATTGAAGGTGAGTCTGAAGTTGACGCAGACCTAAGACGTCAAGCTATTGAAGTTCAGAATCTAGAAGTAATCGGAAGAGTGCAAGCTGTAATACAACAAGCTATGCAGTTTGGATTTATAGATGCTGATACCAAGGAGATTCTATTAAGTGTACTTGGAGACAAAATCTCTAATGAAGCAGCATTTGATGTAGTGTTAAAAGCTATTGCAAATGATGTACCAGTTTTAGATATAGACGGGAACAGAATACCACATCCTATATATGATGCCTTATTAGAAACATTAAAAGACATAGACGGTAATAATTTGGATACTGTTATAGACAATATTCATAATATTCTTCATTCTGATGTACATAGAAAGAGACTTGTTTATGACACTTTAGACTTCATGGACAACAATGGGGACGTGTACCCTTCGGAAGACGCTCCTGTAGTAATGGAGAAAGTCGAAGAGAGAATAAATAATTTCGAGAAGACATTTGTACAAGCAGCTAAGGATATGGAAAGTCTTGTAATGTCTAATCCTACTAATGCTACTATAGCTCAATTAAGGAAGGATGTTTTACAAATCAAAACTAGTCCAGTATATGATTTCCTTGACCAACTTACTAATACTGTATATGGAAGCAAACTCACTATCTTTGACTTACTAAGAGATGAGAATAGAAGACTAGAGAACGCCCCTTCTGTATCTGACTACGTATTGGACGGTAATAAGGAGAAGGAAATAGACCAAGCATTCAAAATCATAGACATGCTTAGTGCTGTTATTGATGCCAGTTCTACTACTGATTTAGACATCAATAATCCATTTGGACACAATGCTACTATGAATTACTTCTTAGAAACCTACTTCCCAAAGGAAGAGAAATATGGGATTATTAGAGGTGATATAGCTGCAATCATGAAAGAGGAGTTGGCATTAATAACTAGGCAACTTACATTCTTGAAAGAGTTGTCCAGAATGAATGCTGTTAATCAGTTCAGCAAACATGGTAGAACAGGTCAACAAATATCTAAATTGACAGCTAATATATTAAAGGGTAAGGATAGATACCAGTTCCTAAAAGAACTTAAGTATAAAGGCATGCAGCTATTTAAAGATATAGATACTATGCCAACCCCTACTCTTGATGATATTGACAATGTTAGCTATGACAATCCGCTTATCTCTAAGGAACTTAGTTCATTGCAGAACAAACTGTATGACAACTTCCAGGAGATAGTGCAAACTACTGGAGATTCTCCACAAGTTATATTGAAGGACCTATTCTCTGATGTAAGAAATCAATTCAACATTAATAATTTGGTAGAGCAAAGAAACACCAAATTTAGCCCGGAGACTAAATCTTTAGAGGATTATGATGTTTATATGCTATTACATGCAATGATAGCTTTTAAGAAGTCAGATTTTGATTATTACTTAAGAGAATCCCTTGTTGAGACAGATGCTAATTATGCCCCTTTGTATTCACAAGAATATGCTGCATATTTGGCTACAGCTATGGCAGTTAATCCGGATATAATGAATGCTGCTGTTAATAATATAGATACTCCTAAAGGAACTTATGGTAGCGAGTTAATACGATACTGGAATACTGTAATGGTAGACGGTATTGGTGGTGCTGGTAAAACAGCTGTTATTGCTAAGTTAATTCAGAACATTGTTAAGAAGTACTATCCTGATGCAGAGATATGGAAAGTAGGTCCAACTAAACAGCAAGTAGATAATCTAGTGTCTTCTTTAGGAAGTGAAGGTAAAGCGTTTACTATAGAGGATTTAATGAGTCATGTATTGGGAGAATCTAATTATGCAGAGCTGTCTAATGATATATTACATAATAATAAGGAGTCTAAGCAGTTCACAATAGAAGAACTTGGCCCCATTACATCGCCTGGTGGAACAGTAATGGAATCTTATAGAGCTGCCATTATCAATGAAGATATAGAGTATAACGATGTTCAAACTCCGAGGCTTGTATTTATTGATGAGGCTACCTGGGTAAATAGCCTTTATATGCAACATTTGTCTAATTGGGCACATAAGAACAATGTAACTATTGTTCCACTAGGAGACTTAAATCAGAATGGATATGAGAATCCTACCATCAGTGTCTATAATGTTAAGTCATCTGAATCTTTAATGGTCAGAACTCCTAAGCTGGATATTAGCTTACGTATTACTAATACTCAACAGAATGATAATAATACTACGGTAAATGCGGCTTTGAGTGTGTTGACATTTACTCCAGAACAAATGGCTGATTCAGAGAGTCAAGCTAATGCTGTTAATAATGTCAAAGATACAATAAGTAACATGATGGAGTTACATTATTATCAAGACGGAGACAATATCCTTAATGGAAGTAAATTTGTCACTGCTATTACCGAGGACGATGTTAGACAAATACTAGAAAGGGACGGAGAAGTTGGATATGTATATGATGATGAGAATACTCCTACTTATAAAATGCTAACTAATATGGCAGATAGTAGGATTATTATGCGTACTCCTAAATCAGTTCAAGGTTCTGAATTTAAACATGCCATAATTGATGTAAACTTCAGTAAGTATAATACAAATACAGTCTCTGGACTTATTGATTATATGAAGTCATTTTATACTATGATGTCTCGTTCTAAGGACGGAGCTTACTTTATTAATAGCAACATGGGAACTATTATCAAAGAAGCTAATTTACGTCAAGATGAATATACATCTACTACTTCTGACCCTTCTGCTGTGATAGATAGATTCAAGGCAATTAGAATGGCTGCATTTAATGCCGAATTAGAGGGATATACTCCTTCTAGGAAAGCACAGGAGCCACCTATACCTAAACCTGCTCCAGTTAATCCAGAAGAAGCTCCGGAGCCAGTAAAATCTACTGATATACCAGAGCCTACTCCTACAACTGAAGAGAAACCTAAGGAGGTACAAGCTCCTACATTTATACCGCCTAGCAGAACTATGACTGGCACTAATGAGCTTGAAAATGAGTTCTTAGCAGATATAGAGGGCAAAGGAGAAGAATCTGTTATAGATGAATCATTACTAAGTGAACCTCTTTCTGGAATTAGAGCATACGGTTGGTACATGAGATACGGTATGGCAGAAACTTCCGATGGTAAATTTACTAGAGTGGTAAGGAATGATGTAGTTGATGATTTGAATGTCTTCACTAGAAGTAATGTAGAGTATGATACTAATACATTACAACCTGCCAAGGATATGTTAGTAGACGTTAGAAACTACTTGACATTTGGCGAGAAGTTTGATGCTGACTTCATTCAGAAACTAAGCGACAATGGCTATAAATACTTAGCTGGATTGGGTGCAGAAGTTTGGAATAATGGTACGTTCAATCTAGAAATCAGGAAAGATGATACTAACGAAGAAGGTACTGATAAAGCTAGAGACAAACAGGGTTATGACTCTACTAAAGTAGAACCTGTTGCGTTCAATATAGTATATAGAATACCTATGGAGAAAGGTAATGATTTACAATTCACTATAGGTAAATTAACCAATCCTGACACTTGGCAGAAATGGAACAATAGTAACGGCAAAGATGCTGATATTGCTGCTAGAATTAATAAGTACAAGAAGTGGTATAAGAATATGCAGAAGGAAATCTTAGATAATCCTAGTACTGTTAAATATCTTGGAATTGATGAAAGTGATATATCATTCTCTGCTGCGACTAGACTTAAGAAAGTTCCAGACCAAACTTGGAACTTGGATAAGGTTAGAGAAGCATTTCCTAATGCCATTATTAGTCCGATGTATCTTTATGCAGGACATGGTGGAGTAGCTATGGTAGATAAGTCTGTAAGAGGTAAAGGTGTAGTATTTGCCACTTCTAACAAACATCTTAAAATTGACGGAGAGAAAGTAACCGAATCTAATCTTGCAGAGATGTATCTAAGAATGCAGAAGAAGCGTAAAGCCGCGCTAGATGAAGCTAAATCTAGAGGTCTTAGTGATAAGGATGCTCAAGCTGAAGTAGCTAAGACGGTACCACCACTTATAAGAATGATAGTAGCTAATTCCAATGGAACCTTTATTGATAATTACTTTAGACTGTCTTTTAATGATTTAGTTCATACTGCTGATGACGGTAAAACTAAATTAGACAAGAATCAAGTAAAGGAATATTTAGGAACATTTGGAAGTAATACTACTGCTGCTAGAATGTTAGTAAGTATGTGGAATTACAGGTCTGGATTAAAGAACTTCATTAAGGCTTATGACACTTACAGACAGGCTAATAACCTTGATGATATTAGAGGTACTTCTGAAGTTAATGAGTTTAATAGGCTGATTGACCAGTCTACTGTGGACGGACAGAAGAGAGTTCCTTGGGATTCTTCCATTTATAATGGATTTATGTTTAGACTTACATATGCAGATGCTATTAAGACTAATGCTCCTGGTATGGTAGTAAGACCTATAAATCTAAGTAGAAACGAATGGCAAACATTTGACTCTAACGGTAAAGTTCCTAGAACTCTTACATACGGTGTTTACATAGACCCTAAAGTAGCTCAAGCTCAATTATCTATATTGGATAATCTATTTAGTATACTAGAAGAGTATATTTCATTACCAGGTAATCCGAACTTCACCATAGCTACTAATGGCAGAGATATGGACAATATCTTAGCACAGTTAATAGCTGATGACGGAGCCATAGAATTAACTGACGGTAAGAATACTTATAAACATGCAGCATCTAATATAGGTGGAATGGGTGGTTCATTCAAAATGGTTGGATTATTATCATCAGTTTACAAACTATTCTCCGCTGGTAAGAAATCAGATGAAAGTTATGTATTCCGAGCTAAGGCTAGAGACGGTAAAATGAAGGAAACTAGGTTAGAGGAGTTATCATTTAACATAGTTAGAGCAGTTAGAGATGCAGGTAGAGATAACTACTTCTCTGTACTAAACAATATGTTTAATGTGATATTCCATGGCACTCCAACTATTAAAGAAGGAGCTGCAACTACTACATATGCTCCATTTATAAATGGAATATATTATACTCCTAGAACTCCGACTTCACATGATAGTAGACCTTCTGATTTCTATCCAACTAGAAATAATGACAATCAATTCTATATTGATACTGCTATAGAAAGTCCTAACTTTGAAATAACCATTGACCCTACTGTATTATCAGAGAGACAATTTAATAAAGGAGTTCCACATAACAGACAGTCAGAGTTTGATAATAACATTACGTTAATTGCTAAAGGTGTATCCAGTGCTTTCACTGGCTATACCTCAATAGACCAAATCCTTAATGATGCACGCAATGAATATCTAGAGAAAGGTGATATTGCATTAGATGAAATATTAAAAGGAGTAGCAACTAAGGTAAATACTAGTCTTACTAATGACATAAATAACAGACAGCTATTAATTAATAACGACCCTGTAATTCATCTAGATATGACTGTTGATGTTAACAACATGCCAGTCATTAATAAGGTACATACTCTATTACAGGAAATAAATGTTAAGAGTCCGTCTGTACTACCCAAAACTAAAGACGGAGAGATTGATACTACGGGTATTCAAAATGTTGATTATAGTAGTGGTAATTTACAAGATTTTACAGTATATTTGCAAGGTGGACAAACAATTAAAGGAAGCATTATTGGAAGTGAAGTTAATATAGTTGATACAGTGATGTATGAAGTTCCATTTGACCCTAATAGAGAACAGAAACTCAAGATATTCGAAGATACCATTGGAGACCATGAGAATCTTAGGGAGACCGAAATCATGACTGTTATCCAAGAATTGAGAGCTACTACCTCTCTTACTCCGGAAGCTGCTGATGCACTTCTTGATAAGATAAGATTAGTGGACAATCACTTCGAAGGTTACTTGACTGATGAGCAACTTGACGACCCTGACATATTAGATGTTATGGAATATATTAACAGTCTTGCTAATAATAAGCAAATAATTGATAGTCAGAACTGTAAATTAAATATATAAGAATAATGGCATGTACTAACTTTGACATAGGACTACATAGGATTGATGCCGAAAGTGTCCTTAGAGGAACAGTACTTAAGTTTAGAAAGGCTGAACCGTTGTCTACTACAGACTTTGTTCAGCATTTCTTTACTAACTTGAAAGGTACTAACCTATTCAACCTGGAGAGCGAGGCAGAATACGTCTCGCTTTCTAAGGTTTTTGAAGATTATATTAAAACATCAAGAATACTTAAAGATACACAGAAAGAACAGCTGTTAGCTGAATATGCACAACCTCTAGGTCAGAATTTTGGACTTTCTCCTGAAGCAACTACAATTGAAGTAGCTGATAAAGACCTTATCATTCCGGATGCTCCAGAGAATATCAATAATGAGGTTTCCAACTCGGAGAAGAGAATACTTACTCCGTCTCTGAATGATACGTATGGCTCTGCTACAGTAGTAAAAGAGTACATGCTAAATCAATTCAGATATAATATAATTGAATCGTCTTTAGTTAATTTTACTGATGGTAAATTAATCAAGACTACTGATGATTTGAACATATATATTGCTAAATATAAGAATACTATGTTCAAGAACTTAGTCGATTATATTAAAATGACTAATGAAGAAGATGGAATTACTACAGATTTCAATATGCCTAACGCTATCTACATAGATGGAACTCCAGATGTGGAAGGTATGCAGAAAGTTCTTAGACTAGCTGATGAATTGTTTAAGGACATGCCTAGGTCTAAACTAGACAATGCATATGTCTCAAGAAAGCAGAAGTTCGGAGACCTGTATAAGAATCAAATGCTGATTGATGCGTTTAATGCTTGGGCTGTACTGTCAAATGGTAATTTTGATACTATTCTTAAGAATCTATTCGGAAAGAATATGGAGATTAAGAACAAAGGATATATTGGAATAGAGATTCCCGTATCAGTTAATAAATATCAATTTAGAGCTGGTTCTAACATGGTTAAAACCTGGAGAACTAATGAGAATGTGGATGCAATATCTGAAATAGGTAATGTGTCTAGGTTACTTATTGAGCAAACTCCTGTGCTTAACTTTACCACTGGAGAGCAAATAAGGGACAATTACCTTACACTTAAACAGTTCTTGCATTCAATGAATAAGCTTAAAGACGAAGCGAACTTTCTATATTTTGGAGACAGACTGCAAGAATTAGTTATTAACTTCCATTCAGCTCCTAATTATTACTTGAAGAGGATTCTTGAAGAAATTATTAACAATGGGGGAGGTTCTAGAATATTTCAAATAAATGATTTGAATGTATTTAAATCTATTTATGAGAAGTTCTATAATGATAGCAGAGCTAACTCTCTATATAACATTATTAATAACGATTACAAGCAATCCAAAGCTATAACCACCTATGATTTGCTTGATTCAATATCTGGAGTTGTAGATAGAACTAATAATGCTAAGTACATTCAGTATGCCATGAATCAAGACACAAATGACCTAGATTCTATGGAAATTAAACAAACTAATGTCAACAGACGTAAAATCCAGAGAGAGAATGATATTGATATTAGTAATGAATTACGTGGCAACAGACAAGAACTACTTGACAAGTGGGGAGTAGAAGTACATAACGCTACTCTGGGAGACATCTCATTTAAATTACCTTATAATGGCGACACTATTACTCTTATATATAATAGGGCTGCTATTGGTAGTAAAGGTCAAAAGAAACTTGAGTTAAGTCCTTCTGATAAGGTTAAATATGGTTCATTAGATACTATATTAAAAGAGCCTTCATTTACTACACTAAAAGCAATCTATGAAGAGAATAACCCTCAAACTATAACTCCACAGGAGAGACTATATGTATCTTTAGTAGAGTTTATGGATGATTTCATTAATACTAGATTCCTAAATGGCAACATAGATTTACTGGCGGCATTTAAGAATGTAAAAGAAGCAGACAATCTAAAATATCTAACAGAGAACTTAATGTCTCTAGCTAATAGTTCTGCATTTGTAAATACAGTATATAATGAGTTCGAGACTAACAATCCAGACAACCTAGACCTGTATTCATTTATTAAGACCCTTAAATATTATACTGATAAAGTTGATGAGGATAGTCCAGAAGCTAGATTCTACTACGACAAGTCATCTAACTCATTAAAAGCTATTGATGGTGCTTTAATTAACACTTTGAATGATTTAGTAGCAGCAGAGCAAATAGTAACTGGAGAAATATTTAAATCTGTTATTAAGAACGCTGAAGGTAATAATATTCCTAATAGTAGGATTGCTAATTTAGCTGGATTGACTAGAAGATACGTCACAAGAACCATTATAGAGAATCCGAACTCTTCTTTAAAGAATACATTATTTGGATTAAATCCAGGTATGCTTAGAGGTACATCAATTAAAACCGATGTTGTTAGTAGAACTGGAGTTAAGAAGAGTGCTACTAGTTTCTCTGTAGCAGAGATTGGATATTCTTCAATATTATATGACTTCTATGCTAATCTATTAAGGAAGGTTGACAAAGGACAATCTAAGACTATTAATGTTCAACCTACTGTATATTCTGATAAGGGAACATTCGTAATGTGGACCTTAACTGCCGACGGAATCAAACTTGTTGACGAGAATGGAGAAGAGTTTACTATTGACTTACTTAATTCATCAATTTCTGATTTAAACAAAGCTATTAGGTCTACTGTTGGTTCTTACTATAAGAACACATTTAATAATGTGCTTAATGATTATAGAAATGTATATAGAGGAAGTCTCGATACATTCCTACAGAGACTACAAGAGAATGGACTAACAGATGCTTATAATAGCATAGTTGGTAAGCAAGCAGCAGTGGATGCAGAGAATGCTAAAATAGAAGCACATAATGCTAAATTGGCAGAAGAAGTTGCTAAACAACAAGCATTAGCTGATGCGGCATTGCAGGCTGGAGATTATATGGAAATTGATGCAATTAATAACTATATATTAACAGAATTACAGCCTAAGGAACCTATTGACTTAGTAGATAAAATGACATTTAAAGACTTTCAAGCAATATTGTCAGTAACTACTAAAGGAGAATACGGTGATATGTCTTATCGAAATGGAGTCCCTAATATTGATAATGTACATGTTAATAAGGGAGGTTCGTTTGTCCTAAATGGAAACAAGAAAGGCGGACTGTCTCCAAATGCTTTATTGAATTTTAATGCTAATGAGTTATATGCTAAGGAAGATGTATATAATAAAATGTTCTTGAGAGAGAAGAAGAAGTTTGTCAAAGATATGATTGATAATAATATGACATTCCCTCTTAGATACGCTAACGGTAGAGTAAACTCTGTTTTAAATAAGGCATTAAATACTCTTATTCCTACTGATAAGGCATCATGGATAAACAATGATACTCAAGAATTAATACTAGCTAAGCAAGGAGACAAGGTACTTAGTAGGTTGTCTGACTTAGATAGTACATGGTTAAGAAATGATGAAGATATTACTCTAAATCCTATTCTCGAAAGGTACTTCTTAGCTGACTTTCTAACTTCAGAGAACTTGCGACTAGTCACTACAGGTAGTAGTATAGCACATCCTAATAAAGCTAAATATGGTAAAGTTAATCCTGCGTCATTTAATGGTATAGAGTTAGAGCAATCTTCTAGAGAACTTGCAGAATTAAAGAGAAATGTAATTATACCAGGTACACTACAGTATTTCCAACAAAACAGCTTGCTAGGTATTCCTAAGACATACAGATTGGCTATTATGAGCGACGTTGCAGCATTTGTGTACAACTTTAAAGGTGAGACATCTACTGTAGATGCACATGACGGTTCTGCGTTCTGTAATCCTATTATGTCTTATTTAGAGAACTTCTCATTACAGGATTCTGCTGTAGGTGATGACAAAAAGCCTATTGGACATGACTTTAATGGGGATTATGGTACTGCTTCTTTGTTGAAATTTGCTACATTCTCTACATACAACGAAAGAATGAGAAACTCTATGAAATCTGACATTAGTCTGTATAACATGTTTAGAAAGATGTCTGATTTCAAATGGAATCAGTCTACAAACCAGTTTGATAATGCTTATGAAGGAATAGACCTTACTAAGAACATATTCGGAAACACTATGGAGCTTAAAGATGTTACTGGTGGTGAAAGAATATTCTACAGGGACGGTAACAATCATTACGAGATATTAGGTCTTGATAGAGTAGGTGACGGATTATATAATATTAGAACTCAAGCAGTTAATGAATATGGTAATCCAGTTAAAGCTGTAGGAGACGCTAATGTAATGGTTCAGTTAAATGTTCCTATTAATTCATTATTTGAATTACATGCAGCATTAGGTGGAGTATATAGTGAATCTCTTAGAAATGGAGAACTTGCTTACAGTGATGCTTCTTTAGCCGTTACTGCTAATTATGCTAACAATGTAGGTTGGTATAGACCTAATGGAGAGATACCTTCTCAACGTAATACTATTCAACCGCTCAAACATAAAATGATTGCTTACTTGGTTAACAAGTCTGCAATTAAAGTGGGAGCCCAAAATATAAATGGAGATAGTTCTTGGTTTAATAACAGTCCTTTAATGGAAATGGAGTTTAATACGGAAGGTCTTGGTATTCAAATGGATGCAGACCATGTAGTAACTGACCCAGAACATCAGTCCACAATGACAGAGTTCTCACAGGTAATATCTGCATTGGAAGCTATGGGATTCACTCACAGTATGGCTAAAATGGCATACAAGGACTTAGGTAGAGTGGCATTATCATCAATAGGTGGCATTAGAGATGCAGTGTATACATTAGTTGGGATTAAACCTACTGACAATCCCGATGTTAAATCTGATATTTATGAGATAGTAGGTAAAGCTATTATTAAGGAGCTTAATAAGGACGGAGATGAACTTGGTACTGCTAAGACTATTATTGAGAAAGCTAAAGCAGAGTTTGCATTAGACAGAAAGAATAATAATTCTCATGGAACTGATGTATATAAAATACCGTACAGTGACCCTTCTATCTTTGGTAAAACTTTATCTTCGTTTACATCTAATATTAATAAAACTGCTATTAAGAGGAAGTTCCCAGGTATGGGTGCAGTTATGGCTCCCGCATACAATATAGTACAACAATTCCGCATAGGAGGTACTAATTATAAATATGATGATATTTATAGGATTGCTTCCGAACAAGGAATGACTCCTGATGAGTATTTACAAAGTGAGCAAGCTAAAATAGAGGCACAGCCAGCATCTACTATAGATAGATTACTTCCTGGAGACAGAATCAAATTACCTATTCAAGAAGTAGCATCAGTGGTGGCTAGAATTAGCCAAAATGCATTAGACAAGCAAATAGCTCTTGATTTGGCTGTTAAGAGAACTCTGACAGAACTTGAGAAAGCACAGAATGGAGACGGGGAAGGCGTAGAGATAGCTAAAGCACAGGATAATTATGACAAAGCTGTGTCTGCACAAGCTAAGAATCAAGCTAATTCTTTAATGACTGTAGACCAATATCTAGCTGATAGAGGTTGGAGTATAGAGGGCAGTTACGTACCAGTGTATGTAAATGATTTTGATACATACAACTTAGTAAAAGCTAATTTCTCTCAATTTTATACTGATATTACTAGACCTACAGACTTAAAGCCAGCAGAGATTTATTGGGAAGATATGACCGGTATGAGACATAGCATATTTGATATGCCAGCTATACAAAGGTCATTCAGTGAAAGAACTAAGTATGACGGAGGTAAACTTCCTAAAGCTTTAGATTCTGAAATACAAGCACAAATACAAGCAACATTTACGTTACTGGACAACGGATATATGCCTGTAACTGGTATTCAGAAAGCAGAGTACTTAGCAGACCCAGTCGCATTCAGTGATAAATATGCAGCCAATGGCTATATTAGGGATTTAGGCAATGGAGATATTGCTATTCCTATTCAGAATTTAGTTAGTAATCCTGCTGAACTTTCTATTAGTAAACTATATGTAGACCAGTTTAACTTAGGACCTAATGATAGTATTAATGATGTACTTACACAAGGATATCAGTTCTTCGTTAATAGGTATGATAAATATCACGCTCCTAAAATTAAATGGTATGATATGATGTTTACTAGAGCTAATGGTAAACATGTGTATGTTGCACTCGGAGAAACTCCTTCCCTAATGGAACATCTATCAGTTAATAAAGCACTTACTGAATCTGATTTCGTTAGAGTTGGTAATAGTGTTATGAGGGTAGATGAAAATGGTGAGAAGATGTACGAGGCTGGATTCTATGATGAAAGTGGAGAGTATCATGAAGTAGTAACATCTTACAATGCATTAGGTAATAACACTACTGAAGAAGTATTAGTAGCTACGACTCCTGATAGTGTAATTGACATTTACGGAATGGACAGCTTCGATTCTGTTAAAATTAACCAATACACTAAGAATAAGGAAATGATGCAACGAGTAATTGAAGCAGGTTCTGAAAGAAATGACAGATTGCTTAAATTACTATTTGATACTTATAAAGAGAACGAAGGAGAAGAGTTTAGCGTATCTAGGTTGGCTTATCAATTAGACGGAATAGAGAAGAATCAGAAGATTATAGATGCCAAGAAGAAGTTTGTATCATTCCAGAAATCACTTGAATTTACAGTAGCTCGTATTCCTGCACAGACAATGCAGTCATTTATGAAGATGAAAGCTGTTGCATTTAATGATTCTGATAAGAATGTGGTACATGTATCTCACTGGCAGACATGGTTGCAGGGTTCTGACTATGATATTGATAAGGCTTACATTATGGGTTATGACTTTGATACCAGCGGACATTATGTAGGCTGGTCTCCGTATTTTAATTTTAATAGTATCGAGTCACTCAAAGCATCCGAAATGCTACCTACTCCTAATGGTAAGTTATACGCATATGGAAGTGGTGGAGTAGACATTACTAACTATCTAAACCAACTTAATAAGGAGAACTTCTATAATCCAGAGTCTGTTTCAGTAATAGCAGAGATGCTTAACGCTATTGATGATGCTAGAATATTAACATATTCAGGTGAAGTTGACACCGATAATGCTAATTTCATTCTTAATAGAATTAACAATCATACTATGTATATGACTGAAGAATTTGATGAGAATGGAAAGAAAGCTAGAAATGGTAGACAGAAGATTAGAAGAAGCAACTTACTTCCTGCATTTAGAAACTCTGTATCATCTAAAATTAGCAATATTATCCAGAATTTGAAGAATATGAACCAGGCTTATTCTCCTATTGAAATGGGAGACCCACAAAGGGCAGCTAAGGAATCAGCATCTGGACAAGAAGCTAATAAGATTACCATGACATCACCCTCATCCAAATGGGTAATGCAGATGCAGAATATGGACGGTAAACAAGTAATTGGTATTGCAGCTGTAGGTGAGAAAGTATTCTTTGCTAACTGTTACTACTTCAATGAAGGTGTTAGAAATGGAGACCAGGATTGGTTAGACAACATGTTCTTCTCCACTAGATTTGAAGGCATTCAGACAATGTTAAGTGAGAATGGCAAACCTATAACAGTACCTACTCTAAGAAACATAATGGCTAACGTTAACTTCGATGATTTGGCAGTTAAGAAAGATTATTGGAGAAATTTAATAGTTAGAGCCGTAGAACAGCAATTGTCACCGGAGGATGTAGCTAGAGTAGTTCAAGAGCAATTAGGTATGCAACCAGACCAGTCATTAGTAATTTCTGCATTACTGTCAGCTGCTACTGATAACGCTAAAGAGTTGATTCTTTCTAAAATTAATGCAGGTCCTAATCTAGCTGGCATGTACTTACATATGATTATGTTAGGATTTAGTTTCAATGATATTGCTAAATTCATGACAAGCCCGACAGTACAAACTGTAAATGACTTAATGAAGGTAAATGTATTTGATGAATATCATGACCATGCATCAGTAGACTCTGTAGTTAGGGCATTGGAAGAAGGCCCTAATATTAGAAACTACTTCGATTCTACTTCTTTAGGTAACTTCTTCAAAAGAGTGCAAGAGAAACTACTTGACTCTGGAGAGGAAGCGTTCGATAAAAGAGGTAATTGGATTCAAGCTATCAAAGATAGGTTTGCAGAAGGTGATTCTATTGATGATATATTCCCAGCTGTATCTTATAGAGAACACAGATTCTTGGAAGAATATAAGTATCTACAGAAGATGAGAAATAGGTTGGACATGGATAGATTTGCCGAATTTAAGAAGGTAAATAGAAGTGCTAGAGAGACAGAACTATTAGGAAGATTCTACGGACTAAACCAAGGTATGCCTACAGATTTAGGAGGTAAGATGTCCAGGTTAAATACATATGAGTCTGCAATTACTAGCAGAGAGCAACTATATAAAGATGACAAATATGAGAAAGGTTATAACCCGGAAGTAGTTATTAAGAACATCCTGAATGATAAGCCTTATCTATCCGAAGAGCAAGTAAGAGCTGTAGTCAACGATGCTGTTGCACAAGGTATTACTAATGGAGGATTTAGTATGAGGAAATTCCTTGACCCAATGAACTCTGGTTATAAGAAGTCAACCATAGCTTACTATAATCTAATAAAGGGAACTTGGAATATATTCGACATGATTGATAAAATTCCTCACTTTAAGGCATTGTTCGAAGTATATAACCTTACTGATACAACTGATGTAAATATCAGTACCAAATTCAATCTAGTAAATTCCTATAGAGAAGCTCTTATTAAAGAGAATCCTACATATGGTAGAGCTGTTACTAAAGAGCAATTAAATGCACTCGGTGAGCATGTAGACGATGTACTAATCACTGGCTGGCTGGCTAAACGCAACATTACCTTCAGAATGGATGAGGGTCAGAAGTATATCGGAAATGATATGACTCTGCATGATATTAAAGAAGGAGGCGAGGTATTTAGTTTGGCTACTAACGATGGAATTGCTAACTTTAAACTCTGGATGGAAAGAACAGTTATTCCGGAACTTCATAACGGAATGGTTGGAGATAAGAGGGTTCGCTCCTTATTAATCAACCAGTTTGTGCAAGGATTAAGTAGGAACAGACGTACTGACCCATTTACTAGAGGTAATACTACATATATGAAATTACCTATTGATATGATGAACGTAAGAACTGAATCAGACCAAGCAATGTTCAGTAGATACCAGAAAGATTTTGCAGCACTGAAGAGAATTAATCTGCAAGGATTACCTCTTACTGACTGGTTCTTCTTATATAACTTAGTTGTTAATAAGAATAAGTACGGTGCTGACAGACTTACTACTTTACTGAACACATTTGATAAGACTGATGTTAGTGACTTACTAATAGAGTATCAAAAGTATGTAGGACAATCAGACTATGATTTGGATGTTAACATGGACACATTCTCATTAGAAGATGCACTTATTAGAATGGCTCCTATTATTAGTGAAAGTGCTAAGGGTAGAGCTAGAGATAAGTATATTAGAATGAGAAATGAAGAAACAGGTCGTCTTGAACTATATGAAAGGGACGGAGAAGACTACTATGAAGTAAATGACATCCCAGACCCAAGTAATGTAGACATGCGAAGACTATATGATGATTACTTCGTTATTAGAACTCCAAATCAGAATGCTAAAATGAAAGAGTTAGTCCTTAATAGGAATGATTCTATGGAGAATATAGTTAATAAGATTAAGAGCTTAATGGAGCGCAATACTATACAAATAAGAATTAATTGTTAACATGAGTTGTACAGTAGAATTTTTAGTACATTCTAACGAGGGAGTCCCTAGCTTGTTTAAGCTAGAGGTTCCTGACGTTAGTGAAATGTCTTTAGAAGATGCAATAGGAGCATTAATGGGAAATGTAGAGAGTTATAATGATTTTATTAATGCAGTAAATTCAGGAGGATTTCCTATTACAGCTTTGGATTCCAAGAATCTTGGCAAGGACGGATTACCAATTGGTAATTATAATTTAAATACAATTAAAAATGAGTTCCCAACTCCAAATATTACCTACTTAGTAGACAAGTTGCAAGGGGAAGGTGAGGACTTAAATAGGAATAATATACTACTTACTAATGCTAGATTTAGCCTTGCTTGGAATACCAATTATGGTATATTTAGAGACACTAGTGGCAGTTTGGCAGTTATTAAGCCTAAAGAAGAATATATAGAGACCTATCTAAAGCAAAGATATGTGAATACAGTATTAGATAAGGCTCCTAAAGAACAAGTTCAGGAAGTAAACAAGAATATAGAGTCTGCGTTAAAGATGCTAGCTGCAAGTAATGATACTTCATCCAGAGTGCAGACTATCATGAAATATATAGGGTATGACTTTAACACCAATAGTATTCATGGTAATGTTATACCTGCTTTTGTGAATTACTTCTATACTAGTGCTACTTTCAATGATGCATTATATAAGAATGGGCTTGTTAGTAAATTTAATGAGCTGTTTAATCAAATAATAGGTACTCCTACTACTGAAATTCCTTCTTATTCAGATATTACAGTTCAAGCACTAGTAGATAGAGCAGAAGTATCTGGGAACTACTTACGTATATCTAAGAAAGATATGCAAGACTTTATGGATGCTTATAGCTACGGAGAACTGTCTGATGAATCTATAGTATCTACTATACAAGACTTGAATAATAAAATTGACAATGAGAAGTTCTTAGACATTGCATTTATAAGTGATGGGGGAATATTATTAAGAAATACGTTTAAGCAGCCGGAGTTTGACAAGACTATAGTTAACACAGAATACTCTGGAGAGTTAATAGAGCCTATTGAAACTGTAGGGGGTTATAACATCGCTAAATATAATGACAGATATTATATAGACAGTAGGATTGTTACAACTTCAGACGGGCTGAAAGGAGCAGGAGTAGATAATCTCAAATATGCTAGAAGTATTGCCAATAAACTATTAGACAGACCTATAGATTTGAAATCGGTTACTAGTAAACTCAAAAATGGAAGTTTAGCAATACAAAGTTATCAATCTTTACAAATTGGAGACAGATTCTCCGTTTTGGATATAGAACTAAATGATAACATAAAGCTATACAATGATAAGGATTTAGTTAAGAGTATTACTTTTAACAACTTCATATCAGAGCTTAATAAGAAGCCCCAATATAAGAAACTAATTGGCATACTTAAAGAGCAGGGACTTAATATAGAATCTATACTTAACACTCAAGAGAAATTGGAGACTTTCTTCTTATTAAAGAATCAATTAAGAGACCCAGACATTCATGCTTCTCTATATAACAGTAAAGTGCCTAGTATGCTAACTCAAGACAAACTAGACTATGAGCTGCAATTAATGACAGAAGCTTTAAATACAATTCAGAATGCTACCGAATCTGTATATGAAGTAACTGGGGCAAATGGGGACAAATACTCATTCAGAAAGCTAGAATCAGAAAGAAGTGTACCAGTTCACAAGAAAGTACCCAGGTCATTTAAAAGTGAAATGGTAGAGATAGCCAATCACCTTAGTAAGAACTATGGCATTAATGTTAACGTAGTTACTGCTAGAGAGATAGCTTCTAAATTCAGAGGAGTGATTCCTAATGCTGGAAGAACTAATGCATTTATTTATAATGGAGAAGTCTATTTAAATGTAGATAGAGCTACTACAGCTGATTCATTGCATGAGTTTGCACATTTGATTATGGGTTCTATGAAGAGGACTAATCCAGGTCTTTATTATGGGCTAGTTGAACAGGTGGAGTCTCTGGCGAACTATGATGATAAACTGGAAGCATTTAGGATGATAGGAGATACTAGGGCTGTTCCTGACTTGAATGAGGAAATATTTGTTACAGAGTTTGGTAATTACTTCGCTAGAATCGCAGAGCCTTGGTTTGAAGGTAAAGAAGCTTCACTAGAAGAAATGGGAAGAATATTTAAAGAGAAGACTCAAAAGACATTCCAAACTAGTGATGATATTAAGAATGAGAAGTTAGGAAGACTTCTTAATATGTCTATAGATAATATTATGTCTGAATTTGGTAGTGCACTTATTAACAACGATTTAGCAGCAGGTTTTGATATGAACTTAGCTTCTGAATCCCGTACTATAACTAATCTAATTCAGAAATTAATAAAGAGTGGTAACTTAAAGGAGAATTGCTAATGGCTTGTTCATATAGTTTAAATATAAATGGTCAAGTAGTACAATTTGGGGAGGGTAATAACAACTATGCAGACCTATTTGACTTCTTGATAGCACATAAGAATCAGATAGAATATGGTCTTATATCTGATATCGTACTTAGTCAGGACACTAAGCAAGCTGAAATAGTAGCTAAACTAAGAGGTATCAGAAGTGAAGCTAGACTTAGAGAAGACGGAGTAGATTTAACTGGGGGAGATATAAGTTATACTGCTTCTGACGGTAATATGTCCGTTACAGATTTCTTAGAGAAAGGAAGGTCTGGTGACGGTGAAGGCGCATTAATTCAGCCCTTTAATGTTACTAATTGGAGAGGCAGAACTGTTACTGAATTAATGGATAAGGAGAAGATTAGTAGAGAAGAAGCACATGCTAGAGTAGACCAAACGTTAGAGATGTGGGATAGAATAGCTGAAACTGGTATTGATATACATTCTATGATTGGAGACTACTTTGCAGGGCATTATGACTTAGAAGCCCTGACTAAGAAATATGGAATGCAATACAACGAAGCTGTTATTAAATCATTGTATGATAATTTAGAAACACTTAAA